>Ga0209050_1000151_pt1 | contig 162058 bp, 115 predicted proteins | sample Araplavi_mTSA_r2_FD_184276 | JGI IMG/M metagenome (GOLD analysis project Ga0209050, IMG submission 184276) | Arabidopsis root microbial communities from North Carolina, USA - plate scrape MF_Cvi_mTSA_r2 (SPAdes) (version 2) | ecosystem: Host-associated > Plants > Roots > Endosphere | place... | reverse complement strand
CCGGCGCTTGCAAAGGGGAATTTTTCCAAGGTCAAACCGACGTGGCACCATGCTGCCCTCTGCGTGAGATGAAAAAGATCACCCTGCGCCGAAGGCGCAGGCATTCGTCGCTTCACGCAGAGGGCTTTGTGAACCACGGAGGTGAAGCCACGTCTTCCCCCAAAAAAACAAAGCGCCGCGCCCGAGTGGGTCGGGCACGGCGCAGAGTGGTTTCGATGGCGGCACCAAACGATGCGCCTTCGAACGAAAATTACTTCGCGGCTTCGGGCTTCTTCTCGGCCGGCTTATCGCCCGCCGGCTTGTCGCCGCCTTCTTCCTTCTTCTTGCCGCCGGCCTTGAACTCTTCGAGGCTCAGCTTGCCGTCGTTGTCCTTGTCCTTCTTCTTGAAGGTGGCTTCGGCCTTGGCCGGGTCCTTGGCCCCAGCCTTGAATTCATCGAGGCTCAGCGATTTGTCGCTGTTGGTGTCTTTCTTGGCGAAGGCCTTTTCCGGATCCGGCTTCGGCTTGTCCTGGGCGGAGGCAAAGCTGGTCGCGAGCGCGAGTGCGGCGAGGGTCGTGATGAGGGATTTCATTGTCTATGGAGTTTGCTGGGTTTGTCTTTTATGATTTCGAGGCTGCGGACCTGACGGACCGGCCAGCGCTGCGAGTGGATCATTTGACTGTGGAATAGCGCTTCCATTCAAGCTTTCCGCCCTACCCGCATGGGTGGCGATTGCAGGCATCCAAACCACCCATCGATCACGATGTTGGTAAAGTCCCAAAGCTTGTCTTTGAAGAGCCCTGCCACTAGAAGTTCAAGTTCTCTATGTCTTCGCTCCCGGACGCACCCGGATCGGATCCCTCTTCTTTTCCTACTCAGACCAGCCCGGAGAACGAAGCGCGCGACGGGGCCTTGCTCTTTGGGCGCTATCGCGTCGAGCGCGAGCTGGGGCGAGGTGGCATGGGACAGGTGGTAAAAGCTTTCGATACCAAGCTGCACATTCCGGTCGCAGTGAAACTGGTTCCGGATCAACTCGTACCCGACACCGAGGCGGTCAACGATCTCCGCCAGGAAGTGCTGCGCGGAATGGCGTTGATGCACCATGCCATCGTGCGGACCAACAATTTCGAACTCGATGAAAGCGGGGCCGCCATCGTGATGGAATACATCGATGGTTTCACCCTGACGGAATTGAAGGAACAGCAAGCCGGCCGCTGCTTCGATCCCGAGCAACTGCTCCCATGGGTCACCACGCTGGCTGAAGTTCTCGACTACGCGCACCAGCAGGCACGCATCGTTCATCGCGATCTCAAGCCACGGAATATCATGCTCAGCCGGGATGGCCGGCTGAAAGTCGCGGACTTCGGAATCTCCGCGACGCTGAGCGATTCGCTGACTCGCAACACCGGCCACGGACCCACCAGCGGCACACCGCCGTACATGAGCCCGCAGCAAGCAACGGGCAAACGTCCCAGCGCGGCCGACGATCTTTATGCACTCGGGGCCACGATCTACGACTTGCTCACCGGTAAGCCACCGTTCTTCCGCGGGCCACCCCAGGGCATCTTTCATCAGGTGATGAACGACATCCCGCCGTCGATGAGCGCCCGGCGGGAAGAATTGAACGTGTGCAACAAAGCGCCGATCCCTGCGGCATGGGAGGAAACCGTGGCCGCACTGCTGGCCAAAGATCCCACCGAGCGCCCCAAGAACGCCACGGCGGTTCTGGCTCGCCTGACTACTGCCCCTTCCGTCCAGGCCGCGGCCAAGCCTGAGCCGCTCGATCCCACCCTCGCGGCAAGTTTGCCCCCGACACGTTCCGAGCGTCCGCCGATTCCGCCGATCACTTCAAGTCCGGTCGAGGAGCTTACGCGCCCAGCCGCTCCGCAACCGAAGGCGACGCCCATCGACTCGCTCAAGAATCCGCGCCGGCTCCGTCTCTGCGTCGCCTATGCTGCAGCCCACACCGCGGCTGTTTCGCTGGTTTACAATATTCCGCTCGGAGGCCTCGGAACACACACGGTCGTCGGTGATGTGATTTCCGATTGGGCCGCCGCACCATTTCCAACTCCCCACGATTGCGCCCTCCTCATGTTCGGTCAGGTAGGCGCCACGGTATTTGCTCTGATTGGCGCGCCTCTGCTTTTTTGGTACGATCCGCTGCTTTTGCGCCTGGGAAAAAAAGCCGGTCTTATGTGGTTCGGCTCTTTCGCCATCGCCAGCCTGGTCAAAACTGCCCCAGCCCTCTCGATGCCGATGGCTACCATGCCCACCCTGGTACAATGGCACTGGTCGGTCACGTTGAATGTCATCCAAGCTCTTGTCGGTGGAACGCTGCTGAGTTTGGTCGCCCGGAGCTACAGCCGGCGGCCCTGGTTTTTGCTCGTTGGATCCCTCGCGGCCACAGCGCCTCACTTTTTGGCGCTATGGATTCTCCCCCGACCTCATTGGCTGCTCGTCCTGCTCGGTGAGCTCCTCTTCGCCGTTTGCCTCTTTTACGGCGCTCATTGGACCTTTGCTCCCAAACCGTCAAAGCCCTCCGCTCCGAATTGAAGCCCGAGCCGATGACGTCGGCACTCGGCTCTTTGCGTGATTCTGCTTCACAGGCCTGCTGGCATTGATTTTGCCCAAGGCTTCCCGACATTGCGGTACCTCATCCGTTGCCGCATGCGCCGACTTTTCCTCCTTCCCCTCTTGAGTCTCTCCGCTTGGGCGAACCTGTCGCCGGAGCAAATCGCGAAGCTCCCGCCACCCGCGACGCGCCCGGTCGATTTCGTGAAGGAGATTCAGCCACTTTTGGAAGCGTCGTGCGTGAAGTGCCATGCGAAAGGAAAAACCAAGGGGGACTTCTCGCTGGAAACCCGCGCGGGCTTTTTGAAGGGCGGCGAAACCGGGCCGGCCGCGGTGCCGGGAAAAAGTGCGGAGAGTTATGTCGTCGAGCTCGTCGCAGCGCTCGATCCGGACAACGCGATGCCGATCAAAGGATCACGCTGGACAGCCGAGCAAGTGGGGCTGCTGCGCGCCTGGATCGACCAGGGAGCGAAGTGGCCGGAAGGCATCACCTTTGCCAAACCAGAACCACACAATCTCAAGCCGCAGAACGTCGCGCTGCCGGCCTCGGCGGAGCGGCATCCGCTCGACAAACTGCTCGCGGCCTATGCCGCCGGACGTGGACAAACTTTGCCGCCCGCTGTGGACGATCGCACGTTTGCACGCCGGGCCTATCTCGACGTCGTCGGACTGCTCCCGACGAGCGAGCAACTCGAAGCGTTTCTTTTCGATCCCGCGCCGGACAAACGCGCGCAACTCGTGCGCACGCTGCTGGCCGACCGGCGCAATTACACCGAGCACTGGCTCACCTTTTGGAACGATCTGCTGCGAAACGACTACAAGGGCACGGGCTTTATCGATGGCGGGCGGCGCCAGGTCACGGGCTGGCTTTATCAATCGCTGATCGCAAACAAACCGTACGACCGTTTCGTCGCCGAGCTGATCAGTCCGCGCGATGAAACCAGCGAGCCGTTCACGCGGGGCATCATCTGGCGCGGCGTGGTAAATGCCTCGATGCTGCCGCCGATGCAGGCCGCGCAGAACATCTCGCAGGTCTTCATGGGGGTGAACCTGAAGTGCGCGAGCTGCCACGATAGCTTCATCAACGACTGGGCGCTTTCCGATGCCTATGGCGTCGCCGCGATCTATAGCGACGACCCGATGGAGCTGATCCACTGTGACAAGCCGACCGGTAAAATCGCCGCGCCGCGCTCACTCTATCCGCAACTCGGCGACCTCGATCCCAAGCTCGCCAAACCCGCCCGCACCGCCCGTTTTGCTGAATTAATGACAGGACCGGCCAATGGGCGTCTCGCAACAACGATCGTGAACCGCCTGTGGGCCCGCCTGCTTGGGCGCGGCCTGGTCGAGCCGCTCGATGATATGGATCGCGCGGCGTGGTCGCCGGAGATACTCGAATTCCTGGCCAGCGATTTGGTCGCGCATCGTTATGATCTGAAGCGCACGCTGGAAATGATTCTGACTTCGCGGGCTTATCAGCTGCCCGCAGTGGAAGGTCCTCGCGACGAAAAGCAGGAGTATGTTTTCCAGGGGCCGCTGAGCCGGCGGCTGACAGCGGAGCAATTTGCCGACTCCGTTTCTTCGCTCACGAATGACTGGGCCCGCATGCCGGCGACACTGGATATCGATTTCACCGTCGGCAAGGTGGCGCCCCCGGTGAAGCTGCCGCAGTGGATCTGGACGACCGAGCCGCATGCCGCGGGCGAGTTTCGCCGCGGGGAAGCCGAGGCGCTGAAAGCTCTGGCGCCGGCTCCGCCAGCTCCGCCGAAAAAGGACAAAAAGCCCGAGGGCAACCCCGCGGATTTGCTCAAACATCGCGTCATCTTCCGCAAAGTCGTGAAGCTGGCGGATGCGCCCACCGACGCCCAGGCCGTGCTGCTCGCCAGCCAGGGCGCGGCAGTGACGGTAAACGGCGTGCGCGCCAAAAACACCCTCACCGATCAAAGCCGTGGCGGGCGCGTCGCCGCGATGGATCTGACGAAGCTGCTACGTGCGGGAGAAAACATCATTACGATCGAAGTGATGAGCCACACGGACAAAGGCGCACTCAATGAGGATGAGAAAAGGCAGTTCCCGAATTCGCTGAATCACATCAACCGCATCCCCGGCGTCGCCTTCTACGCCCGAGCGCTGACTTGCTGCGAGGCCGAGGAGATTTGCACCGATGCGAGCTGGCGTGTCCGCCGGGTGCCCACCGGCGGCTGGAACAGCCCAAGCTACGACGATAGCGATTGGTTCGCTGCCCAGCCGCTGCCCGCGGGCGTCACCCCCGTCGACGAAGGCCCTACCCTGGAGCCGCTGCGCCGCAGGGATTATGCGAACGAAAAGATCGAACTCGGCCCGCGGCTGCTGGCGGCCGTGGCCACCGCAGCATTCCCCGGCAAAGCGCGCGCCTCGCTGCGCCCCGCCGATCCACTCGCCGTCGCCCTTGACCGCCCGAACCGCGAGCAAGTCGCCACGAGCCGACTGGCCGCTGCGACCACGCTGCAAGCGCTCGAACTCACGAACGGCGACACGCTGAACACCCGCCTCATCTTCGCTGCGCGGCGCCTGCTCGATCAGGTCAGCGAAAATCCGCGCGCCTGGCTCGACGAAATCTATCTCCATCTCCTCGCGCGCAAACCCAGCGCCGCAGAACAGACCGATGCGCTGGCTTTCCTCGGCGAAACACCGAAAGCCGAGCAGGTCGCCGACCTCCTCTGGGCACTCGTGATGCAGCCCGAATTTCAATTGATCAACTAGCCGACCGATGACGACCACCCGCCGCGATTTTCTCAAGACCGCCTCCGCTGCGACGCTGGCTTCGCTCGCCGCCGGCGCCCCCCGCATCCTCGCCGCACCAGCCGCGGAAAAACTGGTGCCCACGGCCGACACGATCATCGTGCTCTGGATGGCCGGCGGCATGGCCCATACGGAGACGTTTGACCCAAAACGTTATTCCGCCTTCGAGCGCGGCATGGATCCGCAGCGCGTGCTCTCCACCTTCCCGGCCATCGATACTCCGGTCGACCGGATCAAGTTTTCCGCCGGCCTCGAAAAGATGGCGTCGGTGATGGATCGCGGCACGCTGATCCGCAGCTACACGGCGGGCGATCTCGGCTTCATCCTGCACTCGCGGCATCAGTTCAACTGGCACACCGGCTACGCGCCGCCGCAGAGTGTGAATTGCCCGCACCTCGGGGCCTTCATTTCGCGCACGCTCGGGCCGAAAGACCCGGCAGTCCCTGCGTTTATCAATATCGGGCAACGCTTCGATCTCGGCGAAGGTGAAGAGCTGAAGGCTTTCACCACCGCCGGCTTTCTCGGCAGCGAATACGGACCCTTTAACATTCCCTATCCGCAGGACGCCGCCGCGGCGGTGCGCCCGCCGGCCGGGATGACGCCGGATCGTTTTGCCAATCGCGACAAATTTTTCCGCAAGCTGGCCGACGCTTCGCCGATCGGCCAATTCGGCAGTGCCTATCAAAAGGAATCGCTGCTGCGCTCGATGGAAAATGCCCACCGGCTGCTGAGTTCTCCGGCGGCGAAAGCCTTCGATCTCTCGCTCGAGCCACGGGAGAATGTCGCGAAATACCTGCCGCCCGGGGTCGATCCGACCAAGTTCAACGACGCCAAACTCGAGCGCGATGGCAGCTACGAAAAATCCGTCCTCGGCCGCTTCGGCCTCGGCTGCTTGCTCGCGCGGCGGTTGTGCGAAGTCGGCGCGCGTTTCATTGAAGTGACGACGGAGTACATCCCCTTCCTCAACTGGGACACGCACGAGAACGGTCATGAACGCCTGGTCTCGATGAAAGAGATGGTCGACGCGCCAATCGCCCAGCTCATCCGCGATCTCGAAGAGCGCGGCTTGCTCGACCGCACGCTGATCGTGCTCGCGAGCGAGTTCAGCCGCGACATGATGATCGAAGGCAAACCCGACAAAACCGTGCGCGACCAGGTGAAAGTGCCCGACCGGATCGACGACGAGAAATACTACGGCATGCATCGCCACTTCACCGACGCGGGCTGTGTCCTGCTCTGGGGCGGCGGGATCAAGCGCGGCCACCTCCACGGCGAGACCGCCGAGGAACGGCCCTGCAAGACGATCAAGGATCGGGTGGTCATCGAAGACCTCCACGCGACGCTTTACCGCGCGATGGGCATCTCGCCGAAGCTCGCCTACACCGTGGAAGAACGGCCTTTTTACGTCACGCGCGACGGGCTGGGGAAATCGGTCGAAAGTCTATTTGCGTAGCGGAAGCCGATCGCCGGCATCGCAACACGATGCCCTCCTGAGCACGCGAGTTCACAAATTGTGAAGGCATCGCGTAGCGATGCCGCCTACTGCCCCAACCGGGCGCTCGCTTCCTCGGCCAGCTTTTCGTGGGATTTCGGATGCAGCGCGATGGGCTGTGGCAGACTGACCACGAACTGGCTCTTCGGATACCAGGCGACCTTCTGCTTTACCTTTTCGTAGCCCGGACGCGCGACCTTCACGGTGACTTCCTTCATCTCATCGCCGCCAAAAGGCCACCAGACCCAGAACGGCTTGGTGCGCGTGATCTGATCGGTGGAAAAACGGCCATCCCGGGCGGTCAGCACGGACGCTTCCTTGTGGCCTTCGACCAGCACACCGGCGAGATCGATGGGTGCACCCGTGTTCGCATGGATGACCTGCCCTTGAATACTCGGCGCGGCGACGTGCGTCGTCGGAATCGGCAGCACACACCCGCCACAGGCGAGGAGTGCTGCGCAAACAGGCAGGAGCAACCGGCGTTTCATCGTCATTGGACCAGGGACACGGTTCGTTTTTCGCGGGCGCTGAGCACAGCGCTATCGACGATCTGCTGACCGATCCGGGCCATCTCGGGGTGCAACGGATCTTTCAAAAACTCGCCCCCCTCCAGCACGTGCAGGAGGTACTGGATCGGATCCTGGAACGGCGGCTTAATCTTGTCGGCCTCGTACTTGTGGACCTCCGGTTTCTTGCGCGTCTGGAGGCGAATGCGGTCGGCGTAATCGTAGGCGGAAATCGTCCCTTCGGTCCCGCAAATCACGAACCCGCATTTCGGCTGCGGCTGCTCGGTCCACGGATCGGTGAAGGTACCCCAACGCGTTTCGAATTTGGAAAGGCCCGCCTCGTACCGGGCGATCGCGATGCAGTGTTCATCGACCTCCAGCCCCGGCGGATTGTCCACCGCGGCAGTGACCTCGATCGGCGCGCGGCCGCTATGAAACCAGGTCCCCAGCGTAGTGCCGTAGCCGAGGTAATCGAGCAACGACCCGCCCCCGGCACTGCGATGGTAAAACCAGCTCGCGGCTTTTTCTTCCGCCGTGGGGATCTTCTCGGTCTTGTCCGCGCCGTGGTACAGCGGGCCGCGATTACCGCCGTAGTAATGGACGTTAGTCACCGTGCCGATGGCGCCTTCGTCGACCAGGCGTTTGGCGGTGATGTAATTTGGCTGCCAGCGCGAGGGCCAGTTGATGGCCAGCAACTTTCCGGTTTTGGCCTGCGCTGCGACCATGGCATCGGCCTCGGCCAGCGAACTCGCGAACGGCTTTTCCACCACGATATGCACGCCGTATTCCGCGACTCGTTCGGTCCATAGGCCATGATGGGCGGCGGCCGGGCAGAGGATCACAAGGTCCGGTTTGGTTTTCTCGATACAGGCACGGTAGTCGGTGAAAACGTGGTCGAGGGGGATGCCGAAATTTTTCTGCGCCTCGCGCATGCGCTCCGGTTGTTCATCGCTGAGACCGACGATCTCGGCGTGCGGATGCTCGTGGGCCATCCGCAGGAGGTCGCCCATGTGGAAATGATCAAAATTGATGCCGGCAATGCGAAAGCGAGCGCTCATCGATAGCAAAAACCTTACTCACGGCGTATGGTGAATGACGAGTCGGAAAAACGGCGGGCCCGCTTGACACCAAGGGCATTTACTGACAGTGAAATACTGGTGGACGTGTAGCGATTCGGTCCGATGGTTACCTCAGGTTGCTTCCTTGAGGACCAACCTCACCTTCCCCTCATATGAATGCCTGCCGCTTCTTGGGTCTCGCGCGTCGTTTTCATTCGAAACCGCTGACCGGACTGGTCGGTGCATTGGCCCTCCTCGGGCTGATCGCGGCGCCTCCTGCAGCCAGAGCCGGGGATACCGAAGTCGGTGCGCTGAATGCCAAGCTGATCGCGCAAGGCGTGCTGCTCAGCTCGGCCAATTCCAGCCAACTCGCCGCGGCGATCATCGCTGTGTTGAGTGATACGGCTTACAATAAACTCAAATCGGGCGTCGTCATCGGCGAGGCCCTCAAAGCCGCGGGCAGCAATGCGCCAGACGCCGGATCGGTGATTGGCCAAACCTTGGTGACCGAATCCACCACCAACATTCCGCTCGCCGCCCGGCTAGGGCTGCCTTCGGCGTATGTCGGCAGCGCAGCGCTAACTGCCGGAACCGGCAAGGCCCCGAGTGTCAATCAAGTCGCCGGCTTCACCCAGCAGGTCCTCAGCTCAAACACCGACGTGACTAACGCCGCGGTGACCGCCAAGAGCAGCAAATCGGCGGTTTCTGCGATTTTCGCCGGCCGCTCCAGTGAACTGGCCGCCGACCTCGACCGAGCCGCTCTCTTCCAGAACGCCCTGACCAACAAGAGCCTGCTCAGCCTGACCCAAAGCATCAGCACCGGCGTGATTACCTACGCGGCAGACCCGGCCAACCTGTCCAACCAACTTGCTCAGGCAAACACGAAGTACGCCTCGAACATCGTGATTGGCGCTACCGCCGGGCGGCCAACCGACGCGGGCGCCATCGTCAAGGAAGCCCTGAACAACGCCAATCTTCCCGCCCTTAAAAAGAGCGTAGCGACCCTCGCGAAATCGACGGCGGCGATCGCCGATATCGAGCAAATTGAAAAGATCGGCTCGGCCGTCGGTGCCCAAATCAAGACCGGTGCAGTGAAGCTTTCGCAAGCGGCCACCATTACCAAAACACTAGTGCAGGCGATTATCGCCAAGCCGTTCACCACGGGATTGTCCACCGACCCGGCCAATGCCAATAACAAGCGCGACGAAGTCACGGAAACGGCGGCGTACATGGTGGCCAGCATCCTCGGTTCGGCCCAACTGCGCAGCACCACCGATGCAAAAACGACCTCGCTGTTCACCTCCACGATCCTAAATATCATCAAAAACGCCGTCGCCGGAGCCAAGAGCACCAAGGCCGGCACGCCTGCCCTCTCCGAAGTCATCGCGGATATCGTGGGCAGCGTCTCGTACACGATCAAGACGGCGACCGACGATCTGTTCCCGACCACCGCGACGCTGACCGCGGAAGCCCTGCGCCAAGCGGTCCTGACCACGCTGACCAATACCAAAAACGCCGCAGCCATCGGCGGCTCGGCCAATAGCGCAGTCGTTATCGCAGCAGCGAACAATGCTTTCGACACCTCGCAGGTGGGCGCCAACGCCAACCGCTTGGAAAACGGCAACTTCTACTACACGAACCCGATCCAATACGGACAGCTCACCGATCCTGAGACCGACACCCGGAATCTCTAAGCCTCCACGCTCAGACAACCCTCTTAGGAAGCCCCGGCAAACTGCGGTTTGACCGGGGTTTCCGTTTTTTTGGACTCCGCGGGCCGGGCTTTGCGCTTTTTCCTTTTGCGCAGGCCCGGTTTCGGCTTCTGGTCTGCGCCTCCATGAAAAAAGCCCTTATTACCGGTATCACTGGCCAGGACGGCAGCTACCTCGCGGACCTGCTTCTCGCGAAGGGCTACGAAGTTCACGGCATCATCCGCCGGGCGAGCACTTTTAACACCTCGCGCATCGACCACCTCTACGCCGATCCCCACGTGAACGGCGTCCAGATGCATCTGCACTACGGAGACCTGGCCGATGCGCTGAACCTGACCCGTCTTATCGACCGGATCGGGCCGGACGAAATCTACCACCTCGGCGCCCAGAGCCACGTGCGGGTGAGCTTTGATACCCCGGAGTACACGAGCGACGTCGTCGCGCTTGGCACGATCCGCATTCTCGAAGCGATCCGCGAAACCAAGGTGCCTGCGCGTTTCTACCAGGCTTCCTCCAGCGAAATGTTTGGCAAGGTCCAGGCCGTACCGCAGACGGAGACGACTCCTTTTTGGCCGCGCTCGCCGTACGCCGTCGCCAAGGTCTACGCCTACTGGGCTACGGTGAACTATCGCGAAAGCTACGGCCTACACGCCAGCAACGGCATCCTCTTCAACCACGAAAGCCCGCGGCGCGGCGAAACCTTCGTCACCCGCAAGATCACCCGCGCGGTGGCCCGGATCAAAAAAGGCCTCCAGAAGGATCTCTACCTCGGCAACCTCGACGCCAAGCGCGACTGGGGTTACGCCCGCGAGTACGTGGAAGGCATGTGGCGCATGCTGCAGCAGGCCGAAGGCGACGATTACGTGCTGGCCACCAATGAAACCCACAGCGTACGCGAATTCTGCGAAGTCGCTTTCGGCGCCGCGGGGCTGAACTGGGACGAGTTCGTCCGCTTCGACGCTCGCTATGAACGCCCGGCGGAAGTCGAACTGCTCATCGGCGATCCGGCCAAGGCCAAGGCGAAACTCGGCTGGGAACCGACGACGAAATTCGCCGGCCTGGCGAAACTGATGGTCGAAGCCGACCTGGCCCTGCTCGATGGCGTGCCGCTCCACAAAGTGGACCCGGCTGCGTAGGTCCGTTTTCCCCGGGGTAGATCCCCGCCCGGCTTCCCGGCTCCCCAAATTTCCATGTCACCCTACGAACTCGTTTTCGCGATCTTCGCGTTCATCCTGGGAGCGTGCATCGGCTCGTTCCTGAATGTGTGCATCTACCGGCTGCCCCTGAACCTGTCGGTCAACGAGCCGAAGCGGTCCTTTTGCCCGAGCTGCAAATACCAGATCCCGTTTTACCACAATCTGCCGCTGATTTCGTGGCTTTCCCTGCGCGGCAAATGCGCCAACTGCGGGTCGCCGATCGCCTTCCGCTACTTCGGGGTCGAGCTGCTCACCGGGCTGCTTTTCCTGGCGATCTGGCTGCACTGCTACCCGGCGCACTGGGTGCTGGCTCTGCCGCTCTGGATCATGACTTCGCTCTTCGTCGTGGCGACGTTCATCGATTTCGAGCACTTCATCATCCCGGATGAAATCACCTGGGGCGGCGCAGTCACCGGCGTGGTGCTGAGCCTCGCCATTCCGCCGCTGCACGGGGTGAAATCGCCGCTGGAAGGCGGCATGTGGGCGGTGATCGGCGGCGCGGCCGGGTATTTCCTGCTCTGGGGCGTGGTCGAGGCGGGCAAGCTGGCCTTCGGCAAAAAGAAGGTGACGCTGGAAACGGCCACCACATTCACCTGGACCCGGCACGACCAGGATGCGGATTTTGTCGTCGGTGAGGACAAGGATCTCTGGAGCGAGTTTTTCTCCCGTGACAGCGACCGGCTGCTGATGAAGTGCCCGGAAGTGACGATCAAAGGCGAGCACTTCGAAAACGCCGACCTCGAGTTTCACTACAACCGCCTGAAGATCGGAGAGCGCCAATGGCAGCTGGAAAAGCTCGAGAAAATCACGGGGAAGGTCCTCGAAATCGTCATCCCGCGGGAAGCGATGGGTTTTGGCGACGTGAAGTTCATGGCCTGCATCGGCGCGTTTCTCGGGTGGCAGGGGGTGCTTTTCACCGTGGTCGCCGCTTCGACCATCGGCGCGGTGATCGGCCTGCTGACCATCGCGATCGGCAAGCGCGAATGGAGCGCCCGGATTCCCTTTGGGCCGTACCTTTCCCTCGGTGCCCTGCTCTGGGCCTTCTCCGGTCCGCAGATCGTGCTGTGGTACTGGAACTACACGCACCCGCCGATTTAGGGGCGGTTTAAGCTGGGGAGGGGCCGCGGCGGCGTCTCCGGGCCAGGGCCAGCAGACCGCCACTGCCCAGCAAGAGTGCGGATGAGGGCTCCGGGATGCTCGCGATGCGCAAACCGAACTCGAAGCCCGAGACCGTCGGCTCAAGGAAGGCCGAAGTCGAGGAGCGCAGGACCACCTCGGAGCTGCGCCAATCGCCCCCGCGGATCAGACGCTGGTCGTCCCCGGCATCGTTGATCCCATCCGCCGCGGTCTCCAGCCACTCGACCACATTCCCGCCCTGGCCGCGCGTCCCGTAAGCACTGAGGCCTCCGTCGCTATTGACCGCGACCGGAAGGGAAGTGGCGGAGTTGTAGACGGCCGACCCGGCAGTCGTGCCCGCGCCGGCGGCGGTCGGGACGGCATTGCCTGCCGTGGGAAAGTCCCAGTAGTTCGCGGTCACGCCGTCGTTCTTATGGTAGGCCGCCTTATACCATTCGTCCTCGCTCGGCAGGAAGTAGTACGCGTCCTTGTGCCGGTACCGGTTCTCTCCGCCCAACTGCCAGGATTCCGCGCTGGACCAGATGGACATGCTCCAGCCTCCGTTGAAGGTCAGATCGTAGGCCGCGTGGTGGCCCGTGCTGATATTCAGCCAGTTCACAAACGCCGCCGCCTCGTACCACGTCATGTTCGTGGCCGGCTGGAGCCCGCTAAACGTCCCGGCAGTCACGTTGGTCAGCCCACTGGCGGTGGCTTTCACGATCCAGTCCTCCGGCACCTCGGTGACCCCCATCCGGTAAAAATACGATACACCTCCAGCCGGCGAGGAGTAGAAGCCGCCCCCCAACCCGGTGTCGTCCCCATTGCCGGGGTTGCCGACGGTCACAAAATCGATGGTAAACTGATTCGGCCCACTGCCGAAGGTGTCGGCCCGGGCTGAGGCGGCGAGAATGGCGAAAAGGCCGGCGAGGAGGACCCGCTGAGTTTTGCCCCTGCGCGTGCGTTGCTGAATCAGACCGGGTACCATGGCGGCTGATAAGCGACCGTCCGCGGTGAGGGGTCAATGCGGAAAACACGCAATTCATCGATTGTGTTTTAAGATTAATAAAACATGAAATAAACGATTGAGCTTAACTTTCCCCCCCGGGGCGGCCGGCAGATTTCCCAAGGATCGGCACCGCGATTTGCGCCCGATTTTACGCCGAAAATCGCGGCGAAACCCAACAACCCAAGGTTGGCAGTTGCACCTCGGGGGTAGTCCGCTTAAATCGGCGGCTGAATTTTTTCCGTCTATGGGAACTGTCGCCAAAACCAACATTACAGAGGATTACGCCAAAGCGCCCATCAACCAGAAGCTGACCGCCGAAGAGAAAATCAAGCTGCTCCGCGGGATGCTTCGCGTGCGCCGCTTTGAAAATGAGGCGTTTCGCAGCTACAACGGTGGCAAGATAGGTGGATTTCTCCATCTCTACATCGGCCAGGAAAGCGTGGCCATCGGGACCTGCTCGCTGATGGGGGATAACGATCACACCATCACCGCTTACCGCGATCACGGCCACGCCCTCGGCGTCGGCATGAACATGAACGAGTGCATGGCCGAACTCTTCGGCAAAGCCACCGGTTGCTCGAAGGGCAAAGGCGGCTCGATGCACTTCTTTGCGCCGGACAAAAACTACTGGGGTGGCCACGGCATCGTCGGCGGCCAGACCCCGCTCGGCCTCGGCCTCGCGTACGGTCTCAAGTACAAGGGCCTCAAGGGAGCAGCGATGTGTTTCCTCGGCGACGGCGCCGTGAACCAGGGCTGCTTCTACGAGAGCATGAACATGGCCGCGCTCTTCGATCTGCCGGTCATTTACATCATCGAAAACAACAAGTACTCCATGGGCACCAGCCTGGAGCGTTCGTCGGCCGTCGATCAGTGCCTCGCCCAGCGCGCCGAAGCCTTCTGCATCGAGTGGGAGCAGGCGAATGGCGAAGACATCTACGAAGTCCGCGCCGTGACCCAGAAAGCCATCGAGCGGGCGCACAACGAATCGAAGCCCACCGTGCTCGAATTCGACACCTACCGCTACTACGGCCACTCGGTCGCCGACTCGAAGCACAAGGGCGGCTACCGCCAGGCGGAGGAAATCGAGAAGTACAAGCAGCAGCACGACCCCATCCAGCTCTTCAAGCGCAAGCTGATCGAAGAAAAAGTCCTCACGGAGGAGCAGTACGAAGCGATCGACGAAGAAGCCAAGGCGGAAGCCGAAGCCTCGGCCGTCTTCGCCGAAGAAAGCCCGCTCCCGACCGAAGAAAGCATTTTCGAAGACGTGTACTTCGAGGTGGACCGCCAGACTGAGGCGGGCCGCACCGGCAAGCACTTCTTCAACGACTAACCATCGCGCACCGCACCAGCCTTACCGCACATGCCACTCATCGAATATCGCGATGCCCTGAACCAAGCGTTCGCCGAAGAAATCGAGCGCGACCCGAATGTCGTCCTGATCGGCGAAGAAGTCGCCCAGTATGACGGGGCTTATAAAGTCACCCGCGGCCTTTGGAAGAAGTTCGGCGACAAACGCGTCGTCGATACCCCGATCAGCGAATCCGCCTTCATCGGCATGGCCGTCGGCGCTTCCATGCTGGGCCTGCGCCCGGTGGTGGAGCTGATGTTCTGGAGCTTCTGCTCGGTCGCTTACGATCAGATCATCAATAACGCCGGCCAGATCCGCTACATGAGCGGCGGCCTGATCAATTGCCCGATCGTCATTCGCGGCCCCGCAAACGGCGGCACCAGCGTCGGCGCCACACACAGCCACACTCCGGAAGGCTGGTTCGCCGCGATCCCGGGCCTCAAAGTCGTCAGCGCGGCCACGCCTTACGACGCCAAGGGCCTGATGAAAGCGGCCATCCGGGACAACGATCCCGTCATGTTCATGGAGAGCACCATCCTCTACGGGGATAAGGGTGAAGTTCCCGAAGAAGAGTACGTGATCCCGCTCGGCAAGGCCGACGTGAAGAAGGAAGGCACGGACATTTCGCTGATCGCCCACGGTCGCGCCGCGCTCACCGCGCTGAAGGCCGCTGAGCTGCTTGCCGCCGAGCACGACATCAACGCGGAGGTCCTCGACCTGCGCTCGATCCGTCCGCTCGATGAAGAAGCGATCCTCGCCAGCGTACGCAAGACGCATCGCGCCGTGTACATCGAGGAAAACAAGCCCTTCTGCGGCGTCGGCGCCCAGATCTCTTCGATGATCATGGAGAAAGCCTTCGACGATCTCGATGCGCCAGTCCTGCGGGTGAACTCGCTCGACGCTCCGGCCATTTACAGTCCGAAGCTGGAAGCCCGTCAGCTTCCGCGTCCGACGGATATCGTCGAGAAGGTCCTCAAGATTTGCTGAGCCGGTTATCAGGTTGTCAGGACGAAAGTTTCAGGTGAGCCAAACGACCGGGTTGCGTGAAAACGGAGCCCGTGTCACAGGCGACTCAACTTCCCCATTTCGCCCTGCATGATCCCGATCGAAGAATACTCCCGCACCCTCCTCGCCGCTCAAGGCTACTGCGAACTGAGCATGTTTGAGGAAGCGCTGCAGGAGCTGGGAACCCTGCCCTCCGATTTGCAGCAGGACCCTTCGGCGGTCGAAATGCGGCTCGTGATCCTGATGCAGGCGCGCCGTTGGAAACCCGCGTTGGCCGCGGGTCGCGTACTGACTGAAATCGCGCCGGAGAAGACCATCGCCTACATTCACTCCGCATTTTGCCTGCATGAACTGGGCAAAACCTCGGAAGCGCGCACGCTGCTACTCGATGGCCCGGCCACCCTGCATTCCGAGCCGGTGTATCACTACAATCTCGCCTGCTATGAGTGCGTGCTCGGCAATCTCGATCTCGCCCGGCTGCACCTCGACAAGAGCATCGCGCTCGACAAAAAATTTCGCGACTACGCGCTGACCGACCCGGATCTGCAAGCGTTGCGCGATCAGAAAGTGGCGTGAACGCTGCGCGTTTCGCCGAACGATTCGCCGAAAACTTCTCCACGCACGGGGAACTCGGCGCCTCGGTTTCCGTCTGGCAGCATGGCCAGGAAATCATCTCCCTCGCCGATGGCTGGCGCGACCGCGAGCAGACCCAGCCATGGGAAGCCGCGACCCCCGTGCTTTTCTGGTCGGCGACCAAAGGCCTCGCCTCCTCCTGCCTGCTCCACGCGCTGAGCGGACAATCGCTCGATCCGATCACCACCCGCGTGGCCGAGCTCTGGCCGGAGTTTGCCCAAAACGGGAAGGATCACGTCACGGTCGCCGAGCTGATGTCGCATCAAGCCGGGCTGTCCGCGCTCTCCACACCGATCGAAGTCTGGGATTACGATCGGATCGTCGCCGCCCTCGCGGCCGAGCCGCCGCACTGGCCACTGGGTCAGGGCCACGGCTACCATCCGCGGACCTTCGGTTTCCTGGTCGATGAACTCGTGCGCCGGATCACGAAACAACCGGTGCGCGACTACTGGCGGGAGCAATTCGCCGAACCGCTCGGGATCGATGTCTGGATCGGTGTGCCGCCGGAATCGATCGACCGGGTCGCCCCGGTTTTCCCCGCCCGCACGGCGCCACCCAAAGGCGACACGTTTTACACACAGTTCCTCACCGCGGGATCTTTCACCGCTCGGGCCTTTACCTCGCCGCGGGGACTGCATTCCGCAGCCGCCATGAATCATGCCGACGCGCTCTCGGTTGGTTTTCCCGGTTTCGGGGGAGTCGGCACCGCGCAAGGCCTGGCCAAATTCTACGGCATGCTGGCCAATGGTGGGGTGTGGGAAGACCGCCGCTTTTTCGACGCCTCCGCACTCGCCTGGATGACGACCACCCTCACCCAGGGCCTCGATCGCGTGCTGCTGCTGGAGACGGCATTTTCCTGCGGCTTCATGCGCGATCCGCAGGACGCCGATGGCCGCAAACTGCGCCAGAATTTCGGCCCGAACGCCAACGCCTTCGGCCATCCCGGCGCCGGTGGCAGCCACGCCTTCGCGGATCCGGACAGCGGCCTCTCCTTTGCCTACGTGATGAACCAGATGGAGCCCGGCGTGCTGCCCAACGCCAAAGCGCTCGACCTGGTCGCTGCCTGCTACGAATAGTCCCGGCGGCATCGCGCTACTGAGCGGCTGCCTCTTCTTTTGGCGATGTCTCGTCGACTCCACCCGGATCCCGGGCTTCCTCCAACAGCTCGTACAGCCTCGCTGCCTCCGCCGTCTCTCGTTTGCCCTTCACCTGGTGGACCGCCACCGCGACCAATCCCATCAGGGCGACGAGCAGCGAAGTAAAATAGACGGCGGCAAGGCCGAGCGATTGCCACCCGTTGGGTGCCTTTTCGTTGAGCCGTTCGAAGATCTGCAGCCCGCTGGTGGCCAGCTCCTTCGCGTTCAGCTTTCCCTGAAAGCGCGTGTCGAGCTCGGCAAAAATCGCCTCCGCGGTCTCGAGCGGCACCCGATCGTCAGCCCCGGCGTGGGGCGCAAGCCCGTCGCTGCGCAGCTTGGCTGCCACGCGGGCCTGCGTCCAGGTGGCCAGCAACCCGATCGCCGTGAAAATGCTGAGATACAACCAGATCCGCCCCAAGCCCGCCGCTGAAGCCGCCAAGCCGCAGCCCACGGCGAACAACTTGAAGGAGAGCTCCATCCACGGCGCCCGGGAAAACAGGACCGAGTTCCAAAACCAGCCCCCATCCAGCGGCAGCACGGGCAGCAGATTGATGGCATTCAGGCCGATGAACATGAGCGCCACTTTCACCAGCAGGTCGTTGCCGGTGAAAATGGCGTACCCAGCCAGCAACGCTCCGCCCCAGATCCCGGGCACCGGGCCGAGCAGGGACACGATCGCTTTTTTCCACCCGGCCACATTGTGATTCCGCCCCGTCACCGCCGCGCCAAAGCCGGGCAGGAAGAACATCTTTACGTTGCGGTAACCGAAGATCCGCATGGCCAGGTAGTGGCCGAGTTCATGCACGAAAAGGACGACGAGGATCAGGGCGATCGCTTTTGGCGAAGAGTCTCCGAAACCCACGGTCGCGGAAATCAGCACCGTGATCAGGAGCAGCAGCGACCCGTTGATCCAGCTCCCTTTCGGCGCCTCCTGTTTTTGCAGCTCGGCCCAGGCCTCGGGGAATCGGGACTCTCGCTCCTCGGCCGTGCTCTCCAGATGAAACACGCCCTCCTGCTGCGCCGTTTCCGGGGCGGCTGGCGCGGTCAGGAGACCCCGGGCGACTTCGAAACGCAGGGTGGCGTGTTCGTAGGCGTTGTAGACGGCCCAGCGTTGCGATTCGGTTTCGGTGGATTCGGGCACGGCGCCATTGGCGACTGACGCCACTTTGCCCTCATGAAAGCGGACCAATTCCGCGAGCGGCAGGCCGACCCGATGCTGGCAGATCACCTCGGCCGGACGGTCGTACCGGGGAGGCTGGTTGCCCGTCCAGACACAGCGCCCATCCCCAAACAAGCTCAGGAGAGCCACCTCGAATCGCTTGCGCACGGAGGCACCGCCCAAGGGCCGCGACCAGAAAATCCGGGCCAGCGTCTGCCCCGAGGGTCCGGCCAGCAAGGCGCCGAAATCCTCGTACCCATTAAACCGATTCACGACCTGATAGAAGACCGGTTCGCTGAATCCCAGCGCGCGCAGCCCAGCCAAAGGTGCCGCAAACTGTTGCTGCACATCCGCCGGCAAATCGGCCCCCGAAATCTGCAGTTCCCGAAAATCACGCACGACCGGCGCACGCTGCCCTTCTCCGAAATTCACGCCGAACCGGCCCAGGCCCCACCCCAAAACGGCCGTCAGTAAATGGGTGCCCTGAACCCACTCTGCCCACCGTAACTTGCGCGTATCGAGTGGGTAAAACTCGACCGCAGGCGCCGCCCCACACGGCTCCATGGCGATGGGCTCGTGGGGAGCCAGAACAAAGCCGGAGTGCAGCGGCTCTTCCTCGGCCGAGTGATGGGTGGACATAACGTTGCCCTCGAAGCAGCAGACCCGATGCCCGTTCAGGGCAAAGGAGGAAGGCGGCGTGAATAAAATTCTGACGCTCGTTCAGGTCCCGCCGGTGACGGTATAGCCCTGCGCTCGGAGATCCTCGGCGAGGTCCTTTTCCATCTGGGCAGCGGCTTCGAACGGCATCGGGTTCAGGTGGGCAAAAAGCTCAGGCAACAGCCGCACGCCGTAGCGCTCGACCGTCCAGGCGGACTTGTAGCCGTGCTTGTGGTTTTCGAAGCGGTGCTCCACCGGCAGGCCAGTCATGCCGACATACACGCAGGGCTTGGCGGGGTCGCGTTTGGGGTTCAGGCGCACGATGGACGGGTGCCTGGCCACCGCGTCATCGAGCAGGATCACGTAGACGTTGTGATGAAAGTCCGCCTCCTTCGCCATAGCTAGCCCTCAGGCGGCAGCACGACGCCGTGCTCGCGATTCACCGCCCGCGTGCCAGCGAGGGCGATCCGCTGGAGAAAGAAGCTGCGGCTGTCTTCGCTGACTTCGTGCCAGTGTGGCTTGGCCGTCAGCACGAGCGAATCCCCTGCCCGCTCCAGGCAGCCCCAGCCCGAGGGCAACTCGTGTGGGCGCAGGACCTCGGGATCAGCGACGACATAGTAGAGATTCGCCACGTTTTGCTGGGCCAGGCGGTCGAACTTCGTGCCTTCGTAGAGCACCGCGGTGAGTCGCCGGATTTGCGTCATCACCACTTCGTAACGCTCGTAGCCCGGCCGCTCGAAATTCAGCGTCTCGTACTCCGGGAAGAGCGAATCCCCGTTTCGGATCGAGGGATAATACAGCCGCAGCTCTTCCTCCACTCGCAGCCGGCGCGCATGCAATGCCTCCAGCCGCTCCAGCGTGGCCGCATGGCCGTGGGCATCGCGGCGGAAATCTGGCGCGGAAGCTTTGCACTCGAAAATGGCGGTCGCCCCGATGCCGGAGGCGCGTCCCTGCCGCTCGAGTTTGCACGCGGCGACATCCATGCGCACCCGGTACTGCGGCAGCGAGACTTCCGCCGCCGCGATCCGGAAGCCATTCGTCTGCGCCCACAAGAGAGCGAGACGCTTCAGCTCGCGATGCGCCGGTGATTCGGCAGCGCGGTTGGGCGGCGGCTGGGTTTCCATGCGCCGCCACTTTTCACCAAATCCACCCGCAACGCGAGCCCGCGCTCGTTGGCCTAGTGCTTCGCCGTCGGCTTGGCTGGCGCCTTTTCTCCCGCCGGATGCGGGGTCGCTTTGGGTTTCGGCGTCACCGGTTTGTCCATGGCCAGCAGTTCCGAGACGGTCACGAATTTGAAGCCTTTCGCGGCCAGCGCATCAAGCGTCGCCGGCATGGCGTCGACCGTGGTCTTGTGAATGTCGTGCTGGAGAATGATCGAGCCGGAGCGGGTCTGGGCGAGAGCAATCGCCTCGGTCTTGGCCGGATTCCGATGCTGCCAGTCCAGCGTATCGACGTCCCAGAGGATCGTCTTGTAGCCGTAGGTTGCCGCGGCCCAGTTGCGCTGGCGAGCGGTGAAATTGCCATACGGCGGGCGGAACAGTTTCACGTCCACGCCAGTAGTCTGCTTGATGACCGTCTGGGTGCGCTCGAGCTGATCGCGCACCGAGCTTTCGCCCATCGGGATCAGGTTCGGGTGGCTCCAGGAGTGGCTCGCGATCTCGTGGCCTTCCGCGACGATGCGCTTGGCCACATCCGGAAACTCCGCCACGCACTGGCCGAGGCAGAAGAAAGTGGCCTTGATGTTGCGCTGCTTCAGCATGTCGAGCAGGCGCGGGGTCTGCGTGCCGTGCGGACCGTCGTCGAAGGTCATCGCGATATACGGCCCATCCACATGGCACTGGCTGAAGGTATTCTTCGGGCCCGCCGTCGTCGCCGCAGCCGGGGCTTTGTCACTCTCAGCCGGTTTCGCCATGGCCGGGGCTGGCGTCGTCTGCGGAGCCGGGGTGGAAGCGGGAGGCGTCGTATCCTGGGCGACCGCCGCCAAGGGCAGCACGAGGGCAAAGAATGGGCTAAGGCGCATAAGGCAAACCGCTACAAAAACCTTTCGAGGATGGGACGCAACTTCTCAGTTGTCTCAGTGGGCCACAAATCGCGGCCGGTCAGCAACGAGGTGTCCAGCGCGCGATGTTCCGGCCAATCCGGCGTCGCGGGAATTTGCGCAATCGCGGCGACCAGCAGGCGCTTGGCGGCGTCCGCATTGGCGTGCAGGTGGGCCAGCACCGCATCGGAGGTCACCGGCTCTTCGTCGGTCTTCCAGCAGTCGTAATCCGTGATCATGGCCATGGTCGCGAGGGCGATCTCGGCTTCGCGGGCGAGTTTGGCCTCGGCCAGATTCGTCATGCCGATCACATCGAAACCGAGTTTCCGGTTCGTTTCACTTTCCGCGCGGGTGGAAAACTGCGGGCCGTCCATGTTCACGTAGGTGCCGCCATTGTGCACGGTGAGGCCGAGTTCTTGCGCGGACTCGTGCAGGATGCCACGCAGATTTGCGCTGATCGGATCGGCAAACGCGACGTGCGCGACAATGCCGCCCCCGAAGAAGGTATTGATCTGCGAAGTACGATCGAAGAACTGGTCCGGCAGGACGATGTGCCGCGGGTGATATTCCTCCTGTAGCGAACCGACCGCGGTCACACAAATGATCCAGCGCACGCCGAGCGAGCGCAGCGCCCAGATGTTCGCCTTATGCGGGAGTTCATGCGGCAGGATGCGATGCCCACGGGCGTGCCGAGCGAGGAAATACACCCGCCGGCCCGCGATCGTACCGCCAATGATCGCATCGGACGGCGGTCCGAATGGCGTCTCGACCCGGATTTCTTCCGGATCGGTGAGTGCGTCGATTTGATAAAGGCCGCTGCCTCCGATAACCCCGATGGCTGGTTGCATAAGGGCGCGGAGTGAAACACCTGCCCGGGCCGTTGAAAAGCCCGGACCCGGGCCTTCATTTGTGAAGATTCCGCGTCGGAATCCCGACGCCTTTACAGCGTCGTCCGCAGCACGGTCCCCGTGCCGCGCAGTTCCAGGCCGCTGCGGACCGGCACGAGAAAAAGATCCCCGGGGACAAAGTGCCGTCCCCCACAGGCGATTCCGCCTTCGAGCACGGTGAAGATGGCGAAGGCCGATTCGGTGCCCGTCGAGCGCACGTCTTCGATGCTCCACTTCTCCACGTGGAAGTACTCGCATTGCACCACACTCTCGCCCTGGGCCTGGGCGAGGCCGGGCTCGGGGTCGTCGAAATTGATCGAGGCCAGCGACTCCGCGATATGCAGGTCGCGTGGTTTGCCGTCGAGACCGAGCCGGTTCCAATCGAACACGCGGTAGGTCGTATCGCTGTTCTGCTGTACTTCGAAAATCACGTTGCCCGCGCCGATGGCGTGGATGCGACCGCTCGGGATGAAAAAAGCGTCCCCACTGTGGGTCGGCAGCCGGTGGATGAGGTCAGCCACATGCCCGCTCTGGAGGGCATCGTCGAACTGCTGCCGGGTCACTCCATGCTTCAGGCCGGTGAAAAGGTCGCTGTCCAGCGCGGTATGCATCACGAACCACATCTCCGTCTTCGGCTCGCCGCCAAACTGTGCCGCCACCGAAGCCGGCGGGTGAACCTGCACGGAAAGGCGGTCCTGGCAGTCGAGGAGCTTGAAAAGGAGGGGGAAATGCGGCGTGTCTGGAAGCCCTTCGCCGAAAATCTCGGCGCGATGCTGGGTCCAGAGTTCATTCAAGGTCACACCGCGATACACCCCATCGTGCACGACGCTCTGGAAGTCGTCGCGATCGACGATCTCCCAGGACTCACCCACCCGCACGCCGAGCGGCAGCCGTTTGCCGTAGAGATTTTCCAGTCGGCGCCCGCCCCAAACGCGCTCCATGAAGAGGGGTTCAAAAACAATGGGGGCGGTGGCGGACATAAACTCTGTATGTTAAAGGCCTCTCAAACCCGGAATCAAGCCTCACCCACGGGATCGCTGCCGAAGCAGCAAGCAGTTCCGTGGGTCACGCAACCCACCCTGCGTACCACGGAGTGCAGTCGCATCCCCCGCTCATCGACATCCTGTGCTTACTCCACGCGCAGTTTCCCTGCCGTGCGGCGGACGTGCCGGTTTTTGGCGAGATTGATCTTCGCGGGCTGCACGTGGGCGAGCAGGGCGCCGACTTGCTCCACATCGTCGAAGCTCAGATCGGACGCCCCATTTTCCTGGAGCCAGGAAAAGATGAGCCGGCGCTGCAAGGCGAGCGGCTGCTTTTTCAGCTCGGCCACGCTCAGCGGGCCAGCGGCCGCTTTCGGGGTCTGAGCGACCAGGTAGTCTTCCTCAGCCGCGAGGATGGTGGCGGTGCGCCAGAGGGCCTTTTTAATCTCGCGACCGAAGTGCTCCTCAAGGATGGGTAGCAGATCGTGGCGCAGACGATTCCGGGTGAAGCGCCGCTCCTGATTCGTCGCGTCTTCACGATGCGACAGGCGATGCACCGCGGCGTACTCGACAAGCTCATCCCGCCAGAAGCGCAGCAAAGGCCGGTGGATTTCCAGCCGGGCGCCGCGCACTTCGTGCGGCGAAACTGCGGCCATTCCCGCGAGCCCCCCGCGCCCACTGCCGCGGAATAAATTGAGGAGCAGCGTTTCGACCTGATCGTCGGCGTGATGCGCGAGGATGATCCGCGGGCACCAGTAAGCCCGTGCGACCTGGGCGAAAAACTCGTACCGCGCCTGGCGGGAGGCGGCTTCCAGCGAGAGACCATCCTCCTCCGCCAGTTCACGCACGTCCACACGGTCGGACTCAAAAGGCAGCTCGTACTGCGCGGCCAACTCCGCCGCGAACCACGCATCCGCTTCGCCTTCCTCGCCGCGCAAACGGTGGTCGAGATGGCAGACGATCAAGTGCCGGAAGCCGGCGGTAACCAGGGCGTGCAGCAGCGTGACCGAGTCCCGCCCACCGGAGACTCCGACGATCATCGTCCGGCCCGGGTCGAGACGCGGAGCCTCGGCGAGGGCGCGCTCGATGGCCGGAGTCCGCCGCTTCGCGGGCATTAGCCGATCGAGTCGGCGCCGAAATAACGGCGCAGCGGCTCAGGCAAAAGCACCCGGCCATCAGCCTGCTGATAGGTCTCGAGCAGCGCCACGTAGAGACGTGGCAGTGCGGTGCCCGAGCCATTCAGGGTATGGCAGAAAACGTTTTTGCCGTCGGCGGCCTTGTAGCGCAGGCCCATGCGGCGGGCCTGGTAATCGCCGAAGTTCGAGCAGCTCGAGACTTCGAGGTAGGCCCCCTGGCCGGGCGCCCAGACTTCGATGTCGTAAGTCTTGGTCGAACCAAAGCCAACGTCGCCCGTGCAGAGCTCGATCACGCGATAGTGCAAGCCGAGCAGCTGCAGCACTTTTTCCGCGTCGGCGGTGAGCAATTCGAGTTCGTCGAACGAGGTCTCCGGCGCGACGATTTTCACCAGTTCCACCTTGTCGAACTGGTGCATGCGGATGAGCCCGCGCGTGCCGAGGCCAGCCGCGCCCGCTTCCCGGCGGAAGCACGGCGTGTAGGCGGTGTAGCGAATCGGCAGGCTGTCCGCCGCGACAATTTCTTCACGGTGCAGATTCGTCACCGGCACTTCCGCGGTCGGCGCGAGGTAAAGATCGTCGCGGTCGCAGCGGTAAAGCTGCTCTTCGAACTTCGGGAGCTGCGTCGTGCCCACGAGAGCATCCGGCCGCACGAGGAAGGGCGGCAGGATTTCTTTGTAGCCATGCTGCTGGGTGTGCAGATCGAGCAGGAAATTGATCAGTGAACGCTCCAGCCGCGCGCCGTCGCCCGTGTAGCAGGCAAAGGCCGAGCCGGTGATTTTAACGCCGAGGTCGAAGCTGAAAAGGCTCAGGCTGGCGCCGAGATCGACGTGCGATTTCGGCGTGAAAGCGAACTCAGGTTTTTCACCCCACGACCGGATCACCGGGTTGTCTTCCGCGCTGGAGCCTTTCGGGCAGTGGTCGTGCGGCAGGTTCGGGATGTTCAGCAGGATGGTGCGCTGGGCGGCTTCGAGCTGCTTCGCTTCGTCTTCGATCGCGGCGATCTGGTCGCCCATGGCGCGGACTTCGGCCTCGACGGCGCTGGTGTCTTCGCCTTTGCCACGCTTCATGCCGATCTCTTTCGAGATGCGTTTGCGGTCGGCCTGGAGCTGCTGGAAACGCGTCTCAGCCGAGCGGCGTTTCACGTCGCAATCGAGCACTTCATCGACCGCACTGGACAAAGCCGGGTCGCGCAACGCGAGGCGTTCTTTCACGTAGTCCGGATTTTTGCGAATGAGGGCGATGTCGAGCATTTGGCCCCCAGCTAAGCCGCTTCAACGCGGGGCGGCAAGCGCTGTCACCACTTCTCGGGAATCCAGCCTTTGGGCAGCGGAGTCACGTCGATCGCCAGCCCGGAAGGGGCGTCGCGCTCCACCAACTGGAGCTTTTCGCCGCTCTCCTCGAGGGAAAGTCGGCCGCTGCGGCGTTGGGTAGTACCGGGCGTTGGCGGCATGAGCAAACGCAGCGTGCGGAGTGCCTGCGGGCCCTGCTGGTACAGGCGCACATCGGTATGCGCTTCGGGGTCGTTGTAGTCGTTCAAGGCGCGGGCCACGGCGACCTGAGCTTTCAAAGTCGGCCAGCCCAGCGTGGCGTTGAAGCCCTCCGCATTCACCCGGGCGGCCAGGGCGATGGTCGCGGAAAAAGCCGTCACGCCAAAAACCGCACCGAGCAGTTTACCCACGCGCAGGAATCGCAACTCATCCACGGCCAGCCAGGCCAATACCGCGTGCAGGCCAAAGGTGCCGAAGAAATACTGCGGGCCGGGCGGAATCCGCAGCACCCCAAACAGAGCTGCCTGCAAAACGATGCCCCCCAGCACCGTCGCCGCCAGTACATCACGGGGAGAAAACTCCCGTGCTTTCCAAACCCGCCGGAGCGACACCGCGATCCCGATCCAGGCGAGCGGATAGATGAGCCCCAGCAATTGCTGCGCGACGCGAGCTGCGGGCGGAAGCTCGCCAGCGAAGACTTGGCCGAAGGCGAGCTGCCCACCGAGGAGATTGCCACCGAACAACGGCGCGAGCGCACAGGCCAGATGCGACGCCCCGTGCGGGTAACCCTTGCTCAGCGAGCCGGAGACATTGTGGGCCACACCCCAAACCGCTTCGAAAAACCACAGAGAGTGCGACAACCCCAGCACAAGCAGCAACACGAGGACCGCCTTGAAATGACGCTGTAGCGCAGGCCGTTGTTTCCAGACGATCCAGCCGAAAACCGGCAACGCCAGCGGCAGCCCCTGCGGATGAATGGTCGGCACGAGGAAGGTCCCCGCGAGAGTGATCAAGAACGGTGTAGCTCCGCCGGTCCGCAGAAAAGCGACAAACGCCGCGAGGGTCAGCGCACTGAGCGGCAGCGCGAAACTCGCATCCCACAAGATCCGATGATACTCGACGACCAGCGGTGAAGCGATCAACGCGGCGGCGAACCAGACGGGCAATTTCAGCTCCTTCGCCAGCCAGTAAAAAGCCCCCGCCGTAGTACCCACACAAAGCAGCGCCCGCAGAAAAGCCAGCGTGACGGGTTCGTGCGTGACGAGGAGCAATCCCTGATAAATCCAGGTCGGCAGCGGGCCGTAACGAATCCCGAAATTTCCCCACAAACCGCCCGGCACGAGTTCGTGATCGTGGTTCGCATGCCACGCGTTGGCGATCAGCCGGGGCTCATCGATCTGCCAGGGCACGTCGCCCGGCCAGAGGAGAGTGAGAGCGACGGCGGCGAAAAGGGGAATCAGCGCGAGAAGGGCGCGGCTGGAGTCCTTCATGCTGCCGGCACCGGCTTCAGCGCTTCCCCATGTTTGGCCACGACCGCATCCACCTGCACCTGGAAGTCGGCCAACGCCACCAACCGCTCTTCGAGCAAGGGGCGCAGCGTTTCATCGGCCCAAACCGAGTTCGCGGAAACATGGAGCAATTGCCGTCCGCGAAAATCCTCGAGGAAGATGCGCTCGAGTTCGGTATCCGGCACATCGGGCAGGAACCGCACGTCGTCTTCCGTGGTGGAAAGATGCTCCGTCGGTTTGTCGTACATAAAGTGTTCCTGCGCCACGTGCAGGATTTGGCGGAAGAGTTCGCCATCCTGCCGCGCGATCACGCGGCAAAATTCCAGCCAACCCAGCCCGCTGAAATCCAACCACGCCCACGGGCCCAGCCACTGACTCGCTCGCGCAAGAGTGGAAATTTTGTTCGCCGCGTGGGGGAGGTACAGAAGCGGGTCGAGTTCGCCGAAATGCGGGGCGTAGCTTTCGAGCGCGGCCAAAAAAGACTCTTCGCGCTCATCGAGTTCCGCGCCGGGCTCGATACTCACCGGCCAGCAAAGCGCGATCTCCGTCACCGGGATTTTGCGGCGGCGAATTTCCTCGAGGATGAAACTCAACTCCGCGGAAGTCGTCGGGCTCTGGCCTTTCGCGACCGACCAGCAAAGCGGTCCCTTCGACCGGCCCGCGACTTCCGCCGTGAGATGAGCAAGGGCCCAGCCGTATTTGATCGCCGCGCGCAGCCGGGACTCCGGCCAGTCGGTCTCCACAAAGATTCCGTCTTCCCGCAAAGCGGCCGCCGCTTCGGCCAGTTCGGTTTGATCGAGCGCCGCCGCCTCATCGTGCAGGTAGGCCGACGAATCGATCTCCGGCAGGGCCGGGCTGGGCTCAAATCCAACCGCCAGACAGGCCTTATTCACCGCGTGGGTGAGCAGAAGGTGGGGCTCGGCGACGAGCACCAAAACAGACGGGTGCGGGTCCATCAGCGGCGCGAAACAAGTTCCCGAACCTGGCCGATCAGCCGGTCCGCCCCATCGAGCGAACGCAGCACACCCTGGCGATCCAGCAGCCAGACGGTGGGCAGCGTGTTGACGCCGAGACCGCGCACGAGCGGGCTTTCCCAGCCCTTGCCGTCGCAGATGACCGGCCAGGTGATTTTGCGTTCCTTGGCCAAGGCCTCCAATGGCTCGGGTTTCGTATCGAGGCTGACACCGAAGAGCTGTACCTCCTGCTTGGGCAGAGATGGCAGCGCTTTCTCGACGGCCGCAATGGCTTCCACCGAGGGCTGCGACCACGCGGCAAAAAAGATGAGCACAACCACTTTGCCCCGATAGTCCGCGACATCGAAAGCCGGGCCACCCGGCGATTCGAAGCGGAGGGAAACCGGTAGGCCGACTTGATCGAGCCGCTTGAAATCATCGGTGATGCGCGCCTGCAATTCCTCGTCGCGGGCCAGCAGCCGGGCATCGATCAACAGGGCACGTTTGCGCTTGGGATCGAGATCGAAGCGGGTGGCTACTTCCGCGAGCAGTGCGGGCAGACGGCGATCCTGCGGAAACTTCGACTGAAAGCTCTTCGCCATGTCGTAGAGATGCTGGCGCTGCTGCGCGTCCGGCGTGCGCCATTGCCGCATGGTATAGCTCAGGCGGGCGAAACGCACGTCGGCCTCCTGTTCCGGTTTCGCCATCTTTTCCGCCTGCGAGAGCAAGGTATCGACCTCGGGCGAAGTGACGCGCTGGTCCTGGATATCGGCCTTGAGCTGCAGGGTCCGGGCCAGGCGCAGCCGGGCTTCGAAGGCATGCGGATTGCCACCGTAGTCGCGCAGAAAATCACGCACGGCACGCTCCTGTTTACCAAGGTGCTCGATGGCCAGAGCGCCGGCTTCGGCCGGACTGGCCGGGCGTTTTTGCGGACCGGCATCGAGCGCCGTCAACGCTGCCCAATCCTCATCCGCCGTGCTGGCGAGCAGCAGCGACGGCAGAACGAGCAGGGAGGCGAGGAGGAGAGACTTCACCCGGCAAGCCATGCCCCACGTCGGCGGGGACGACAATGGCGGAAATGATGACTTCTTTTCACCACCAAGGCATCGGAGAAGAACGCGTGGGTAGTGATTGGTGATTTGTGATTGGTCTCGGCTCCACTCGCAAATCACCAATCACTCGTTTTCCCTGGTTGCCCCGGAAATAGTCATAGGCCCCGGCGAATGTTTTTGGCACAAGGCGCGGCATGAACCTCCTGCTCCCCGCCGTCTTTGCCGCTCTCCTGACCTCTGCGCTGGCGCAATCGCCCACGCGCCCGGGCGATCTCGCCGTGGATATGGCCCTGCACAAGCTGCTGATCGAAGGCGAAAAATGGCAGACCGTGGCCGAGGGGCTGGGCTTCGTGGATGGCCCGAATACCGACGCGGAGGGGAACTTTTACTTCAGCGATATGAAGGGAGCGACGCCGGGCATCTTCAAAATCGCCCTGGATGGCGCCAAAACCAAGCTCAGCGACGAACCCGTGAGCGGCTTGAAGTTCGGCCCCGATGGCCGTCTCTACGCCTGCCAGGGCAGCAAAAAGCGGCTCATCGCGCTCGATCTGGCCAAGGGCGGCGAAATCGAAGTCATCGCCGAGGATGTGCAGCCGAACGATCTCGTGATCAGCAAAGCCGGGTTCATCTACTTCACCGAGACGGGCAAAAAACAGGTCACCCGGATCGAGCTGAAAACCAAGGCCGTCACCGCCGCGGATACCGGCATCACCGCGCCGAACGGCATCACCCTTTCGCCCGACCAAAACACGCTCGCGGTGAGCGACTACAAAGGCACGAACGTCTGGACCTTTCAGGTGCAGCCCGATGGTTCACTCATCGGCAAGGCACCGTTCATGACCATGCGCCGGCCGATCGATCCGAAGGCCGAGACCGTCCGCCAATCCCCGCCCCCGTTCCTGCCTTTCGCCGGGGGCGACGGAATGATCAGCGACGAACAAGGCCGCTACTACGTGGCTACCACGCTCGGCGTGCAGGTCTTCGATGCCACCGGTCGCGAGTGCGGCCTGCTCCCGCGTATTCAGCTCGATAAACCGCTGACCAGCTGTGCGCTCGCCGGGGCGGAACGCAGCTACCTGTACGTGACCAATGGCGACAAAATCTTCCGGATGAAGGTCAAAGCGACCGGTTCTTTCTTCGCCCGCTAAGGCCCAGCACCGCCACGGCCAGCAGGGCCGCCACCGACGGCTCCGGCACGGTCGTGTACCCGATATCGCGCAGGAAGGCGAGGTCCATCTGGGTAAGGGACTTGCGCGTGCCGGTCGTGATCGAGGGGTCCATCACAACCTCTTGCATCGTCCCATCGCTCAGGCGCTGGCTCATCAGTCCGGAGCGAAGGTGATCGCCGTCGCTCGCGAGCAGATTGGTGCCACTGCCGCCATTGAGCGCCTTGGCCTGGCTGCCCAGCCAGGTCGTGCCGCTATGCAGTGAAGTCCACGTTTCCGAGGTCCCCATCCCGAGCGCGTGCAGCATCTCGTGGAGCGCTACAGAGTAAAAGTCGTTCTGGTTGAACTCGATCGAAGGGGAGAGTTCGAAGTGCCAGAAATTGTCGAGGATGCTTTCCGAATCGATCGTGCCGTTGTTGTCCGTGTCGTTGTCGAACCACAGCGTCCCCGCGAGCGCTCCGTGACTCACGCTGTAGCCGCCCGCGAAAGACCCGGAGTAAGTAATCAGCGTGGGGCCACTGCCTCCCCGCGAGAAGGCGGTGTTCGAGGCCGCTTCCGCGATATTCATCGCATTGGCCGGACTCCCTCCGGTCGAGCCCAGACCGATCGCACCAAAAGCCGGGCCGCCTTGTCCGAGAGTACTTCCGGTTAACTTTTGCATGCCCACGTAAATCCGCACGGTATTCGCGGCCAGGGTGAAAGTGTCGATGGTGACATCGGCCCCCGTCACCGGATTGCTGAAGAACAGATCCCAATCGATCGTGGCTGTGGAGCCGCCGCTGCTCCCCGTGAACGTATTCTGATTTACCGCCGTGAGCGAAGAAGTGATCGCCGCACTGAGATCGGCCGCCGCTTGTTCCAGCGAAGCTTTTGCGGCCGGATGCGTGCCGAAAAAATTCCCGCCGTCGGCTTGGTCGTAGGTGTAGTCGAGTTGAATGATGAGAGCCGAAGCCCTTGGACCCACGGCTAGCCAAAGCAGGCTCACCAGTAGGAACAGACGAATCATACTGACTAGTTGTCGCAAAACTCGCGCCACGCCAGCTACAGACAAACCCACCGGGGCCTGATTCTTCAATCAGGCCCGGCTGAAGCGCTTCCGTCCGGTCTTTAGGGCGCCAATTTGACCGAACCCAACGCCTGGGTCCCGCGGAAGAAGCCACCAGCACGCTGGCTGTCCGGCAACGAGAGGGCTTGGATGGAGACGGAGCGCCTGGTGATCGGGTGGATGAAACGGCCCTGAATCAATCCGCTGCCGGCACTCATGGATAGCGAGAGTTTTTCTGCTCCGGATATCACGGTAAAGCGATTGGCCGCGGAGAGGGTAAACGAACGCGTGTAGTCGAAATGCACCAAGGCATCGGTGAGCCGGACGGTTCCTTCGGTGAAGCCCAGTACGGCGGTATGAGGAATCGGCCGATAAGCGGACCCATCCAGCGCCAGCGGAATGGAGAAGGCTGCGCCGTAGAGCGGATCCTTTTTGTTTTCGGGTTTGGACCAATGGGCGGAGCCAGTGCAATCCCAAGCGGTGGTCCCGGTAAAAACCAAATCGCCCTGCAAAAGGCCCGCCCGAGCATACAACGGCACAAAAAACGGCGTCACCCCGTTTTCGCCAAGTGTCCCGGCGAAGCTCCAGCTGGTCCCCTCGGCCAGCTTTCCGGTGAGGCGCACGGCACCGGATTTGGCCACGGTCACGCGGGCGTAACCTGCACCGGGCGGAACGCCTTCCTCGGAATGCTCGAGCAAGACATTGTACGAGCCAACGGCCGGGGCGGGATTGGTCTTCGAGTTGAAGGGCGGCGCGGAAAAGGCGAGCGCGAGTTCGCGATCATCAATGGTGAGGGTGCCGGTGAGCAACTGTCCACCGGGGGCGACGTCCAAGTGGAGACTGAGAACCACGGGAGTGGATTTCGGACGAACGATGGTCAGCAACGCATGGCCATTCGCGTCGAAGGTGCCGCGCACGGTCAGGCGCCGGCCACCGAGGTCGAGAGTGCCGGTGAATTTGTGGCGGGCAGCGAGCGAGAGTTTCAGGAATGCGCCGCCAGCCGGTGAGGCGTCATCGACCAGGCGGCCGCTGAAGGTGCCGCGGAGGGTGTCGAGCACCGCGTTGTCCACGTCCTTGATGGTCACCGTGACGACCGCCAGGGTGCCGACGTGGTCGCCGGTGAGGGTAACGGTAAAGGTTTCATCCGGCTCCTGCAGCCCGTCGTTGAGCAGCGGAATCTGCAACGTGGTGCTGGTCTGCCCGTGGACCAATTCGAGGGTGCCGGTGGTAGGAGTAAAGTCTGCACCGGCTTTGGCGGTGCCTTCGGCTGTGGCGTAACTTACGCTGACCGTCTCGTCGCTGCCGCCGACGCGATTGATTTGCAGCGTGGCCAGACCAGTCCCCTCATCCACGTTGACGGAACCGGCTGCGAACTGAACGAGCCCGCGTTGTGGGGAATCGTTATCGACAATGCCGATCACGGCTTCGCGACGGGAAATGGAAAGCGGAGTGCCGTAGGTTCGCGACAACCGCACCGAAAATTGCCGGTCGCGCCGGTAGACCGAATCGTCGGACAATTGAACGGAGAAGGTCTTGCTCGTTTCGCCATCGAGAAATGTGAAGGTGCCGCTGGTGGCGACGAAATCGGTTCCCTCAATCGCGGTGTCCGCGACCGTCTCGTAGTCCACCACGACCCGGCCCGAGCTGCCACCGTAACGCTCCACCTCAAAAACCACGGTCGAACCTTCGGTCGCCGTGACGGAAGAGTCCCCAGCCAAGCGGAAGGCTCCCGCTTGCGGGCCAACGAGGAGCAGCGCCGCTCGAGGGTGCAACACCCCATCGATGCCGGTAAAGTCTCCGCTCGCCAGTATCCCAAGTTGCGGCAGCAGGATGAGCGAATTGAAATGGCCGGTCGTGTTGGGGGGCGCAGGGAGAGGCCGGAAGGACGGGTCGGGGGTCCCGTCATCGAAGCTTCGAGCTACTTCCCCTTCCTGCTGATGAGCCTGGCGGGTCCAAATGATGCGCCCGTCCGCCTGCACGACGATTTGCATCGGGGGATCGGACACATTGGCATTGAAAGACTCATCAAGCCGCCCATCGGACAGGAGGCGGACAAAATATCCGCGGGCGATGTTGTTGACCTTGTTAAAATAACCACTGACCAACACCTGACCGTTGGGATCGAGAGCCAGGCAGCGGATGCTCGGATTGCTGGAATAGCTCCAAAAGAACGAGGTCGAAAAGCTGGGGTCGCTGGTGCCATTGGCGTTGAGCCGCGCGAGCTGTCCAGCCGGCGTGGCATAGACGATCTGATCCTGCGCCGTCACGAGCATGTAACCCACCATGCCATTCACGGGCGGTTGGAAATCGGAATCGAAAGATCCATCCGCGTTGAATCGCGCGAGCCCGGGCCGAGCGTTCCCAGCGACGGTGGTAAAGGTCCCGGCAATAATCACTTTCCCATCGGACTGCACGCCCAGCGCGGAAATGCTTCCGTCGGGCCCACCCGCCGGAGCAAAACTCGAATCGAGCGTCCCATCGGGTAGGAGCCGCATCAATCCCGGCCGGGAAACCCCTTGCACGCTGCCAAAACTGCCCGCGACGACCACTTTCCCATCCGGCAGAGAGGCCATCGCTTTCACCCACCCGCTCACCTGGAGGTCCTGAAAAGTGGTATCGAGGCTACCGTCCGGATTCAGCCGGATCAGGTAGCGGCGGGTATAACCCAAATCAAACGAACCACCGAGCAGGACGTATCCATTGGCCTGTTGAATTCCGGCGTAGACCCGTTCGCCGTATTCCAAGCCAAGATCGAAATCGGCCACCAGAGAGCCCGCATCGTCGATATCGTTGATGAGGACATCCGAGTGAGAGACGGGGCCTAGCAAAGCTCCACCGGACACTTCGCTCAATTCGAGGTCGAACTTCTCGTCGCCCTCGATTCGGCCATCGGCCATGGCATCGATGGTGACGGTCTTCTCGGTTTCGCCAGGCGCAAAACTGAGCAAGCGCGAAAGGACGGCAAAGTCTCCGGGGGCCTGGGCACTCCCATTGATGCTGCGCAGCCGGACACCCACGGTGCCTTGAGTTCCCAGGGTGCGGAGCACCTTGACGGTGAGGCTGGCGCCGCCTTCCCGGAGGAAATAGTGGGCGGAGTCCAGATCCAGGTGGCCGGCACGCTCGTCGTCGAAAATCGTGACCCGAGCGGTCGCCGAGGTGGAAAGAGCGACGCCGCCGGTGGGATTGCTAAGGATCACCTGGAAGGCCCGGGTGCCATCGAGGATTTCATTGGGCAGGACCGGAATGGAGATGGTCCGGCTGATTTCCCGGGGCTGGAAGGCTAGGGTGCCGGATCGCGCCGTGTAGTCGACGCCGGCATGGGCGCTGTCATCGGCCGTGCTGAAATCCACGGAGAAGGCGGCATCGGTCCCTCCCTCGCGCTGGACCCAGAGGGTGACCTCGCCGGCGGTTTCACTGGTTTCAAGCTGCCCCCAGGAGAAGCCGACCGTGGCCGGGGCGGAACTGTCGAGCGAGCCGCCGATCAACTTCACGAGGCGGCTCGGGGATTGGGGATTGGCGAGGAGACCTCCATCGCGGAGCGGAACCACGAAGCCGGGACCGTAGGCCCCGGCGGCGGCAAAGGTGGGATCGAGGCTGCCGTTGGCATTCAAACGGAGCAGCAGGTGCCCATTTGAACCGTACTGGGAAACGAGCACCCGCCCATCGCCTTGGAGAGCGATGGCATAGGCATTTTGGTAACCGGAAAGCAGGGGAGCCATGAACGAAGGATCCACCGCCCCATCGGGAAGAAAGCGGCAAACCGTGAAGACCCCGCTCACATTGTAAAAACCAAAGGCGCCGCCGGCGAGAATCCGGCCATCGGGTTGGAGCGCCATGCTGGAGACGGTGGAGGAATAGATGTTGAGCACCGCATCCATGACGAAGCTGGTATCACGCTCGCCGCCAGGATGGAGGCGGGCGAGACCGCCTCCTCCGGCAATCAGGATGCGCCCGTCCGGCTGGACAGCAAGGGCGGACGCCTGGGGGGTGTAGGCGGCGGCAGTGAAACCCGAGTCGATGCTGCCATCCGGGTTCAGGCGGAGAAGGGTGCCGCTGCCTGGCAGGTAGCTTCCTGCGACGAGGATCTTTCCATCCGGTTGCAGAGCGATCACACCGAGCGAGCCGCCGAAACTGGGATTAAAATTGGGATCGAAGGTTCCATCCGCATTGATCCGGGCCAGAAACTTTGCGGCACCTGTGCCCGCGCGCAGGGAGATGCCGAGGAGGAGAAAACGGCCGTCGCGCTCGGGCAGAATCTGAAGCACCAGGGCATCCGCCGGGAGATTGGCATTGAAGCTCGCATCGAGCGATCCGTCCGCATTGAGCCGGGCGAGGGCGCGCCGATTGACACCCTGGAGCGAAAGAAAGTCGCCCCCGACCAGAATCCGGCCATCCGGCAACTCCACCGCGGTCCGCGGCCGGTTGTTATAACCGTTGTCCACCTGTCCGGCGGTGAAACTCGGATCGATCGTGCCGGGGCTATCGTTGTCGACGATGGCGATCGTCGCAACCGTATCCGCGCTCAGGCTTGCGCCCCCGCTCGGGTTGCGCAGTTCGACGGTGAAAGTTTCGCTACCCTCCCGAGCGGAGTCTTCCAGGATCGGGAGCGAAACTTCCTTCACATTTTCACCCGGCAAAAAAGTGAGGGTGCCGGAGAGCGAGGTGAAATCGGCATCGCCAGTGGCGGTGCCCGCGACGGTGGCAAAATCCACGGTGACGGTGCCAAAGGTGTCGCCGCCGCGTGCGACTCGCAATACCTGCGTGCCGGCGGCCTCGCCGGGGGCGGCCGTCAGCGGACGCCATTCGAAGCGGCCGGGACGATCGTCGTCGGAAATCGTGAGGGTCGTCGTCGCGAGCCCGAGGGTGGCGCCCCCAGTGGGCGTCCCCAACGTGAGGGAGCAGCTTTCGTCGCCCTCGACGATCGAGTCGGCCACCAGAGGAATCTCGATCCAGCGAAGACTTTCGCCGGCGGCGAAAGCGATCACTCCATCGGCGATGGCGAGATCGGCGTCGGTGGCCGTATCCTTGAGCATCGCATAGGGCACCTCGACGGCATTGCTGTTGCCGCCCTTGCGCTCGACCGCGATGCGAGCCAACCCGGCGCCCTCGGCCACGGTCAGGGTACCCCAAACGATGGCGACCTGGCCGGAACCGGCGGCGGCGGGTTCTCCGCCCACCAACCGGACCAGATTCGCCCGGGGCACGCCGTTGAAGGTAGTAAAATTTCCAGCGGCCAGGACGGAGCCGGAAGCTTCGAGCCGGATCGAGGTCACTTCGGAAGAGCCCGTCCCCACATTCCAGCTCGAATCGAGCGTACCATTGCGGAGCAGACGGGCCACTCCCTTGCTGGCTCCCGACGTGGGCAGCGAATAAGCGAACAGGATCTTGCCGTCGGGCTGGATGGCCATCTCCGAGACCCGGGCATCCGTGATCGCTGCGGTGGTGGTCCACGCCGGATCGAGGTTTCCATTGGGCAACAACCGCCGAAGTCCGGCCAGGATGGCGCCGTCGGGCAACAAGGCCAGGACGCTGGGAATCGTAGTGCCGGTCGCGGGAGTGAAGGTTCGATCCAGAGTCCCGTCCGGGCGCAGCCGGAGCAGGCCCATGCGGCCCGGGTCTTCGGAGGTCTGAATGTAACCCGAGATCAGGATCCGGCCGTCGGCTTGCAAAACCAGTCCGGTCAACCAACTGGCCGAGGCCGGCGCGGAGAAACTCGCGTCCACAGAGCCGTCGGCATTCAGCCGGGCGACCGTGCGCCACTGGCTATCCCCGGGCAGATTGAATTGGCCAGCGAGGATCAGCCGGCCGTCCGGCTGCAAAGCGAGGTAGTCGACGGTGGCGTAGGAGCCCACGGGCTGAAGCTGGGCGTCGTAGTTCTGATCCACGGAGCCGTCCTCATTCAGCCGCACCAGGCTGCGGCGGGTGACCCCATTGAAACTGGAAAACAATCCGCCGACCAACAGCTGGCCATTCGGCAGCGGCAACACGCAGGCGATACTGGAGTACTCCGGGAGGATGACCCGGGAAAAGCTCGGATCGTTGGAGCCATCCGGCTGCAGCCGAACGAGGCCGACCCGCGACGTACCTCCAGGCTGAGGAAAGGCGCCGGTCACGATCATCCGCCCGTCGGCGTACGTGGCGGCGGGCTTGGCGGCGTAATTGGCTCCCGAGCTGTTCGTAAACGCGAGATCGACTTCGCCGGGGGTGGCGAAAGCCGATGCACCGAGAAGAAATCCGAAGAAAGAACAGAGCAGCCAGCGAAGCGAAGCCTTGGGGATACCGTACATACAAATCGCCGGTACGGCTCGCCGCGGGAAAACGATCCCGCAAGCGAAAGCGAGTAACAATTCGTTTACGGCGGATTCCGCGTAGCGAAAAGCCTTACACCCACACCTAATCAGTGCTGATGGACGTGAGGTGCAGCGGTGCCGGCGTCGGCGGTTTTCATCTGGGGATTGGCGGCGAGGTAAGCGTCGACGTCTTTGGTGACGACGAGTTTGCCCCACATGATCATCCAGTGGCCGGGGAAGGTGCAGACGTACTCGTATTCGCCTTCCTTGGCCGGGGCGGTGATTTTGAGAGTCTCCTTGCGGCCGGGTTCGACGAGTTTCGAAGCGGCGAGGATCTTGCGATCGTCTTTCGGGATGTAGGCGCGGCCCTGTTTATCGAGGCTGGTGGGAGCCATGCTCTGGGCGGCTTCGGCCACCTGCTGGCGGGCGCCAGGTTCGACAAAGACGAGATTGTGCGGCATGCCGTCGACGTTTTCGAAGATGACTTCGAAAGGCTTCCCGGCTTCCACCACGAGGCGCGGGGTATCGTAACGCATCTGTTCGTGCACGGTCTTCACCACGAAGACGGCGACGCTCAGCTTGCGCAATTCCTTGCGCAGTGCGGTGGCGCGTTCGGCGGGAAGCAGGCCGGCCAATTCCTGGGCGGCCTGGATAGTTTCGACGTAGCTCTGTTCGCTGCGTTTTGCGTCCGGGACGGTCTTCGCCCAGGTGATCACGCTTTCCGCGGCGGGTGAGGCGAGGCCGGTATCCCAGCTATCGCGCGGAAGCTGGAGCAAGGCGCGGGCGACGGTCGTGCGCTCGGTGCCATCGCGCAGGGCGGCAACCAGGGTGCCGAAGGAAACCTTCGCATTTTCCGGCCCCATGAGCGGCAGCGCCTGCAACGTCGCGCGGCGCACCCCGGCGGGCGTGGATGGATCGGCGAGCAGGCCGAGCAGGGTCGGCTGAAGCTGGGCGCGAAGCGCGGGATTGGCCACGCCGCTGAGGGCTTCGAGGAGCTGCTGGCGGGCAGCGGCATCGGGGGCAGAAGCCCACGTCGCGGCGGGATTCGCGTCGGCGGTGAACAGTGCGGCCAGCGCGGCGCGGCGGACAGCGCCCTGCTTGGCCTCGGCAGCGAGGGCGGCCAGGGTCGGACGGGCCTTGGCCAGATCGGGCGCACCGCTGAGGAGTTTGGCCAGATCGTCCACGGCGGGGCCGCCACCGGCGGTATCGAGGCGTCGGAGCGAGGCGAGTACTTCCGTAGCGGCATCGCTCTTGCGCAGCTCGACGAGCTTCTGCAGCGCAGCCGCGCGGGTACCAAGGTCCATGCCCTTGCGTTCGAGGCGGGCTTCGAGGACCGGCGCGACGTTGGGCGCGGATTTCAGGTCGCCATCGGAGAGTTTGCTCACGTAGGTCGCGAGCACCACCGGATCGCTCGGCAGGACGGGGTCCTTCACCTGGGTACGCAGCTGGCGCAGCGTCTCGGTGAAGACGTAGTCGAGGTAGTAGTCGCCCGGTTTCTTCAGGCTCTCGAACGCAATCTGGAAGGCCTCGGGGGCATCCTTGCCATCAAAGAAACTCGCGGCCCGCACGGCGTGGAGGCGTACGCGCGGGTCTTCATCCGCGGACAGTTTCTTGAGTAGCGCGAGGGAATCCGGCACGCGGTCGCGCCAGTAGCACAGCACGCGGGTCGCGGCGGCGCGGGCTTCCGGCACCGGCAGGGCGAGCACGCGATGGAGCAGATCGACGTCGACCACATTGTGCCACTGATGGACCCAGAGCGCTTCGGTCAGTGCATGGGCGTAACCCGCGTCGCTCTTATCGAGTGCGGCGACCCATTTGTTCAGCGCGGCGATGACCTGGGCACTGTCGTGTTTGCCCAGTTCGACCTTGGCCAGCGTGCGCGTGTCGTTCTCCGGGGTCTTGAGCAAATCAAGCAGGGCTTCGATCGGCTGGCCGTCGATCTTCGCCGGCTTGAGCAGCGGGCGGCCTTCGTAGGTGATGCGATAGATGCGGCCATGCGCGTGATCGCGATTGGGATCGCGGAGGTGATGCTGGAGATGGCCGATGATCGTCTGGCTCCAGTCGCAGAAATAGAGCGAACCGTCCGGTGCATTGCTCACGCAGATCGGGCGGAAGGTGGGGAGTTCCGCCGGATCGGCGGAAATCAGCGGTTCAACGGTTTCGCCCTTCAGGCCCGAGCCATCCTGCGTGACTTTCACGCGGTAGATGCCCTGGAAGCTGATGACGTTGCAGTTGAGGAAATTCCCCTGCCAGTCATCCGGGAAATGCCGGCTGCTGACGATCCCGGTATTCGGGCAGGGCCGCGAGGGGCGGGCCCAGAATTGATTCATGTTCGGGTGTTTGCCCGCATCGAGCCGGCCGCTGAAGGCCGCGCCGAAGTACGAGGCATTGCCCGTGGCGTCGGTGATGAGGTCGTTGCCCCAGAAGTCAAAGACCTTGCCATGCGGGTTCGCGAAACCGTACGGCGCGTAGAGATCGACTTTGCCCGTGCGCGGCTCGAAGCGCCAGATGGCGCCGTCGCTGTGGCGCTTCGGCCCTTCGGCGGTCTCGATCTGCGTGCGATGGAAAACCCCGTCGCTCAGGTAAGTCGCGCCACCCGGATCGAGGTTCATCGCGTTCGTCGTGTGATGCGAATCCGCGGAGTCGATCCCCATGACGAAGCGCTCCGTCGTGTCGGCCTTGCCGTCGCCATCGGTGTCGCGCACGTAGAGGAGGTCGGGCGCCTGCATCACCAGTACGCCGTCGCGATAGAAGGTGAAGCCAGTCGGGGCGTTCAGGTTATCCAGGAAGGTCGTGCACTTGTCGGCCTTGCCGTCGCCATTGAGGTCTTCGAAGACGAGCAGCTTGTCACCCACGGTGCCGGTGGGCGTGCGCTCGGGGTAATTTGGCCACACGGCGACCCACAGGCGACCTTTCGTGTCCCAGGCCATCTGCACGGGATTGGCCAGCTCGGGGAACCGCTTTTCGTCGGCGAATAGGGTCACCTTGCAGCCGGGGTGTACCTTCATCTTGGCGATGGACGCTTCACCATCGGGGTAGGTCCACGAAGCGTCAGGTTTGTCGCCGGGCTTGTTCGTGATGACCGGGATCGCCGGGGGCAGGTTGTCGTCCTTGACCACGAGGTCTTTCCCCTGCGCGCGGGCCCAGACCAGCGCATCGCGATTCGCGGTCTTCACATCGCGCTGCTGCATTTCCCGCATCATCACGGGATTGTTGTAAATCTTCTCGCCGACCTCCTTGCCGCTGGCGTCCTTCGGCGCGTAGCCCACGCGGGAACGGCCGCCGTACACGTTGTAGCCATCGATGGTCCGATAGCGGGCGTGCCACTCTTCATTCTTCTCGGTGATGGCCGCGCGCAGGGCTTCCGAAGCCTTCGGCGCGGCTTCACCAAAGAGGGCCTGGAAGACCGCGGGAGCGATGGCCTTTTCCCCTTCTTCGGTGAGGGCGAGGCCATTCACCGTGAGCGAGCGACCTTGTTTTGCAGCAGCCTCGTAGGCTTTCTGCGACGGCGCGAAAAGATCGATGAACTGCACCCCATTCGCGCGGGCGACTTCGGCCATCGCGTCGGAGTAGTTCTTCAGGTTGGTATTGATCGCAGCCGGATCGGGAAAATTTGGGTCCTGCGTGCGCTCGGCGGCAATCGGCGAAAAGAGCACCAGGCGCGGCGCACCTTTGCCGGAGTAATTCTGTTTCTGCGTGTCCTTGATGAAGGTCTCGATCTGCTTCTTGAAGTCCTCGATCCCGGTATAGCCCTTGAAGGATTCGTTGAAGCCGTAGAAGGCGAAGATCACGTCGGTCGTGGTCCAGGTCAGCCATTCGTCGCGCGACCCGAAATCCTGAGAGCGGTGCCAGGTGGAGACTTCGTCGCCGGAAACGGCGAGATTGCGGAAGACGAGTTTTTCCTGGGCGAATTTGGCCTGAATCAGCGCTTCGAGCCAGTTGCTGTGCTGAATCCGGTCAGCCAGCCCTGCCCCGAGAATCGAAACGTGATCGCCGGCTTTTAGCGTCAATTTTTCCGGAGAGGTTTGGGCGGAAGCCACAGCGGCACAGGCCGCCACGAGAGCAAAAGGAACGAAGGGGCGCAGGTTCATACAGGCAGGGAGAGACGGAGGTGTGGTTGGCAATCCCCCGAACAACCGTCGCGTTAGAAGAAAACGGGTGGGTTACGGATCAAACGAATGGGGCGAAGGAGTCGATTCAAGGACCAAAGACCGGAGGGCGCGGACGGATTGAATCGACCAGCCACGGCTCTCACCGCCTCTGTTTCGATGATTCCCCTCCCTGACCCGACCCGTCGCCAGTTCCTCGCCACCCTCTCCGCCCTGCTCGGCGCTTCTGCTTTCGGCGCGATCGACACCAAGGGCGCGGGAAAGACCATCTTCCTCAAATCGGGCTGGGATACGGTGAATATTGGCGACATCGGCCACACCCCAGGAACGCTCCACATCCTCGAACAGCACCTGCCGGATGCACGCGTGATCGTGTGGCTGGCGTCGGTGAGCCCGGAGGTCAAAGCCATGCTGGTCCGCCGGTTTCCCAAGGCGGAATTCCTGATCGGCTACCTAGATGAGCAAAATCCCCGGGGGGAAACCTTGCGCGGCGGTTTTGCGCGGGCGGATGTCTGTATCTTCAACTCCGGGATGGGCTTCGATGCGGCCTTTTTCGAGTACTGCCGGAAAATCGGGAAACCCTACGGCATGTACGGGCAGTCGTTTTTCCCGAATTTCCTGCAGGGGAAGGACGCGGCCAAAAAGATCGACCTGCTGAGCGGTGCGGCCTTCGTTTTCTGCCGCGAGACGCACACGTTGCAAACCCTGCGCGATGGCGGGATCAAAGCGCCGGTGCTGGAATTCGGCCCGGACGGATGCTTCGGAATCGATGTCCGCGACGACGAACGCGGCCTGGCCACGATGAAAAAGCTGGGGTTGGAGGAGCGCAAATTCATCACCCTCCAGCTCCGCACACAGACCGCGAAGCACGAAGGCAAGGACGGCGGGCCGCTCAATCCGCTCAACCCTACGCCGCAACAGATCGCCGACGACGAGCGGCGGGCGGGAATCTATCGCGAACTCATTACGCTCTGGGTCCAGAAGACTGGCCACAAGGTGCTGATCTCACCCGAGGTGAAGAAGGAAATGATCCACAACAAGCGGCTGATTTACGACCCGCTGCCGCCTGAGATTCAGCGCAATGTCGTGAATCTCGAAACCTTCTGGAACGCGGACGAAGCCGCTTCGGTTTTTGCCCGGGCTCACACGGTGGTTTGTCACGAGCCGCACTCACCGATTATCGCGCTCGCGAATGGGACGCCGATCATGCACACCTTCTCCGAATTCCACAGCCCGAAGTGTTGGATGTTCAAAGACATCGGGCTCGAGGAGTGGCTGCCGGAGTTCGACTCCACCCCTGCGGCGAAGATGGCCGATATCCTTTTCCAAATCGACGCCGACTACCCCGCCGCTCTCGCGAAAGTGCGGAAGGCGATGGCCTATGTGCACGAACGCCAAGCCGCCACCATGCGGGTGGTCCAGAAGGTGATCGAGGCCTGACCCCAGCTGCCCGGCTTACAGACCGAGGAGCAGGCGCGCGGGGTTCTCGATGCAGTCCTTGATCCGGACGAGGAAGGTGACGGCTTCCTTGCCGTCGACGACGCGGTGATCGTAGCTGAGGGCGAGGTACATCATCGGGCGGATGATGACCTGGCCTTTCTCCGCGATCGGGCGTTCCTGGATCTTGTGCATGCCGAGGATGCCGCTCTGTGGAGGATTGAGAATCGGGGTGCTGAGCAGGCTGCCATAGATGCCGCCGTTGCTGAGGGTGAAGACGCCGCCCTGGAGGTCGTCGATCTTGATTTTGCCTTCGCGGGCTTTCACCGCGTACTCGGCCAGCGCCCGCTCGATGTCGGCGAAGCTGAGCTTGTCGGCATCGCGGATGACCGGGACGACGAGGCCGCGCTCGGTGCCGACGGCGACGCCGATATCGAAGAAGTGGTTCTGAATCAGGTCGTCGCCATCCATGCGGCTGTTGATCGCCGGCACGGCTTGGAGCGCGCTGACCACGGCCTTGATGAAGAAGCTCATGAAGCCGAGCTTGATGCCGTGTTCCTTGGTGAAGGCGTCCTGCATTTCACTGCGCAAGCGCATGACGGCCGACATGTCGGCTTCATTGAAAGTGGTGAGGATGGCCGCGGTGTGCTGGGCCATGACGAGCTGCTGCGCGATCTTGCGGCGCAGCGGGCTCAGGCGCTTGCGGGTGCTACGGCCTTCCTTGCTCTCCGCCGGCACGTTTTCGGAAATGACGCTGAGGGAGCTATTCGCGGCCGCGATGGCTTCGGACGGGGAAACGGAGGGCTTCGCCGCGGGGGCCGGAGCGGAAATGGCGGGAGCGGCGGGAACCGGGACGGCCGTGGAAGCGGGCGGCGGCGGTTCGTTGCTCGGCGTGGCGGCGGGGAGCGCGTGACGCTTCGGTTCCTCGGCCTTGGCCGGGGCGGACGCCGCGGCAGCACCACCGGCTTCGATCGTGGCGACGACTTCGCCGATCTTCACATCGGTACCAGCCTGGACCTTGATGCGGAGTACACCGGCATCTTCGGCCTGGATCTCGGAGGACACCTTGTCGGTCTCCAAAGTCAGCAACACATCGCCGGCGGCGACGGTGTCGCCGTCGTTTTTGTGCCACACGGACAGGAGGCCGCTGGTGATGGATTCGCCGACTGATGGAATTTTGACTTCGAGACTCATGTTGCGATGCGCGAGTTGGGGGGCGTAGGAAACCATCGCCAACAAAAGGTGCAAGACCGCAGACGCAAAACGTCTGCGTTTACTGAATCCGCCGCCGGACGGGAAAACGCCGTTTTCCCCGAAAACTAACCCGCTAAACCGGCCACCTGAGCCAGTCGGCGCAGGTCTTCGGCGTTGGCCTGGAAAACACCGTGCTCGGTAATCAAGGCGGTCACCAACTCCGCTGGGGTGACGTCGAAGCCGTCATTGCGGGCCGGGGTCGTGGCCGGGGTGATGAGAACTTCGCGCCGGGTGCCGTCTTCAGCAAGACCCGCCGGGTGAGTCACTTCCCGCGCGGAACGCTGCTCGATCGGGATCTCGCGCAGGCCGTCTTCGATGGACCAATCGACCGTGCTGACCGGGAGGGCGACATAGAAAGGAATTTCGTGTGCACGGCAGGCGAGCGCCTTGAGGTAGGTGCCGATTTTATTCGCGACGTCGCCGCGGGCGGTCACGCGATCAGTGCCGACGATGCAGAGATCGACCAATCCGCGCTGCACGAGGTGCCCGGCTTCATTGTCCACGACCAGAGTGTGCGGAACGCCGTGTTCACCGAGTTCCCACGCGGTGAGGGCGGCACCCTGGCCGCGCGGACGGGTTTCGCTGACCCAGACGTGGATGTTCAGGCCGGCATCGTGGGCCTGGTAAATCGGCGCGATGGCGGTGCCCCAATCGACGCAGGCGATCCAGCCGGCGTTGCAATGGGTCATCACGTTCAGCGGAGCGCTCGGGTCGGCTTTGCGGGCCTGGATTTCCCGGAAAAGGGCGAGGGCGTGCTCGCCGATGGCGTGATTCGTCCGCACGTCTTCTTCGCACAGGGCGGAAGCTTCGTGCCAGGCCGCCGCAGCGCGTTTGGCCGGCGGCAGGGGCTCGACGATGCGCCGCACTCGATCAAGCGCCCAGCGGAGATTCACCGCGGTCGGGCGCGTGGCGAGCAGAATGGAGTAAGCGCTGGCGAGGGACGCGTCGGAGGCATCGTCGCGCAGGGCGAAGCCGAGGCCGTAAGCGGCGGTGGCGCCGATGAGCGGTGCACCGCGGACGCGCATGACTTTGATCGCCTCGGCGGCGGCATCCATCGTTTCCAAGGTCAGCCATTGAACCCGGTGCGGGAGAAGCGTCTGGTCGACGATCCGCACGGTGCGGGTTTCCGGGTCGGATTCGATGGAACGGTGCGGGACGCCCTGGATTTTCATCGCGGCTCAGGAAAAGACGATCTGTTCGAAACTGGTGATGGTGGGGTGCCCGCCGTCGACCACGGGTTTGTTCCCCGGGCGCATGACGAGGCCGGTCCGACAACCGCTGGCGCGGGCCGCATCGAGTTCTTCGGGCACGTCGCTGAGGAAGAGGATTTCGCCGGGCGGATAACCGCTGTCGTGCGCGATGGCAGTGTAACTTTCGGCCTCGCGCTTTCCGCCGGTCATCGTGTCGTAGAAGCCGGAGAGAAACCCACGCAAATCGCCGGCCTGGGTGAACTCGAAGAACAGCCGCTGCGCGGCGATGCTCCCGGAAGAATAAATGCGAATATCGCGATCCGCGCTGGTCCAGGCGGTCAAGGCGGGCGGGACATCAGGGAAAATGGTCGCGCGCAGGGTGCCGTCGCGGAAACCGTCTTCCCAGATCAGCCCCTGGAGCTGCTTCAGGCCGGTCGCTTTCGCGTCGGCATCCATGAGCTTTTTCACCTCGGCCACCACCCGGGCGCGGCCTTGCTCGGTCGTCGCCGGAGCACCGAGCCAAGCCTCGATGGAAGCGTGGCCGGAATCGCTGGCCATCTGCGCGAGGGCTTGGGCAACGGGTTCTTCGCCTGCGCGTTCGGCGAGGAAGAGGCCGACCTGCATCCGCGCGTACGGGAAGAGGACCTCGTGGACGAAGGCCAGCGGCGAAACCGTGCCTTCGATATCGAGCAAAATGAGCCCGCCCGAAAAGGCAATCATCCGAGCGCGGGATAGGCCTCGATCCGGGGCGTGCGGGCTGCGAGATAATTCGGCCCGAAGCACAGCGGCTGGTAATTGCTCGCGATCGCGTCGCCGGTGTAGATCGGCGTCCAGCCAGCCTTTTCGCGGAAGAGGCGAATCGCGCGGATGGTGCGGTCCGAGCACAGGTCGAACCAGTGCTTCGTCCCCGCCGGGACATTGATCAAATCGCCCTCTTCCACCTGCACGGAGAAGAGCGGAGCCTCGGTCTCGGGATGGATATAAAAGATGCCGCGGCCTTTGACGATGAAACGCACTTCGTCCTCGGCGTGGCGATGCTCCTGGTTGAAACGATCGAGCATGGCCTGGAGATTCGGGATCTCGGGCGTCACGTCGATCACATCGGCCGTGATGTACCCACCGCGCGCCTTGAGGGCGTCCACTTCCGGCGCGTAGGCGTTGAGAATTTCCTCGGAGGTCGCCTCGCGGTCGATGCGGCCGGCCACCGGCCAGCGATCGTATTCGATGCCAAACGGCGCGAGGAAAGTGCGAATTTCATCGGGCTCCGAGAGCGTCCGATCTTCGGATGGAATGCGAATGAAGGCCATGGCAACGGGTGGTTTTGATCAGGGACGGCCGTACAGCGACTGCCGCTGGACGGTGACTTCGAAAAGAAACTCAAGCACCTCGATGTGGCGGCGCGCTTCGGCGAGATTCGCGCCCCACGTGTAGAGGCCGTGGCCGGCGATAAGGAAGCCGTACCGGAGCGGCGTAACCGGGTCTTGCAAACGGCGGGCGACGACTTCGGCCAGCGCGGGAATATCCTGCGTGTTCGGGAAAATTTCGATCTCGATGGCCGTCTCGTGCGTGGTGATGCCGGCGAGGCCTTTCAGCATTTCGTAGCCGGCGATTTTCAGCGGCGTTTGTTCGCGCAGGCCGGCCTCGGAAAGCACGGTGCCGCTGATCGAATGGGTGTGCAGTACGGAACCCGCCCCGGCGTATTTCACCAGGGTGGTGTGGAGCAGTCCTTCGGCGGAAGGTTTCGGTCCGCCGGCATCGAGCGAACGGGAATCACCATCCACGCGCACGAATTGATTCGGTGTGAGGCGACCCTTGTCGAAGCCGCTACCAGTCATGAGCAGCGTGAGCGGGTCTTTCTCGATGACCACGCTGTAGTTGCTGCTCGTGCCGAGGGACCAGCCGCGGCGATGAAAATCCTGGCCGGTTTCGATCAGGCCACAGACGTCTTCCGCGTACGGGGCGAGCGCCGGCGCAAGTTCGGAAGCGGGCAAGATGGACATGGCGGGATCATTGGAATCGGAGTCCGGCGGGGTCAACGGAGCTTGTGTGTCGATTCCGTGGCAAAAACGCGGCCCCTACTTTCGGGGACTGGACGAATGCCGCGGCGTGGAAAGACTCGCGCACCCATTTCATGATTCCCCGTTTTCCTCTCCTCGCTGCCGTCGCCGCTTTCGGTCTTACCTCGCTTTCTCTCCACGCGGCAGAGCCGCTGAAGATCGCTCTGGTCGGCGACTCGACGGTTTGCGACTACCCCGAGGGCAGCCCCACGCGCGGCTGGGGGCAATTCCTTGGCGGATATTTCGATGGATCGGTTCAGGTCGTGAATCTGGCCGCCAGCGGCCGCAGTACGAAAACCTTCATCGCCGAAGGCCGCTGGACCAAGACGCTCGCGGAGAAGCCGGCGGTCGTTCTGATCCAGTTCGGGCACAACGATTCGCACGCAAAGGAACGCCCCGAAGCCACGGATGCAGCCACGGATTATCGTGAAAACCTCCGACGCTACGTCGATGAAGCGCGCGCTATCGGCGCAAAGCCAGTGCTGGTCACGCCGATGTGCCGGCGGCAATTCAATCCCGACGGCACGCTGAGCGATCTACTCGCACCGTACGCGGAGGCGATGAAAATAGTGGCCGCCGAGAAACAGGTTCCGCTCATCGATCTTCACGCGATGAGCGCAGACCTGTATCTCAAGCTCGGGCCGAAAGCGTGCGAGGAATTGCAGAATAAGGAGGGCGACCAGACTCACTTCGGTGCCAAGGGCGCGGACCTCATGGCTTTTTTGGTGATGGGCCAGCTTCCCGCTGCCGTACCGGAGCTGAGCCCACGCTTAAACGAACGCCTGAAACCGGCGGCAGTGAAAACACCTTAAGCGGCTCCAGCCAGAACCGGGCGCGAGGCGATATTGTCCGTCGCCCGCACCGGTTCGGAGCGGTCGGAATGGTCGGCAAAGGCGATGTTTGCGCGGAGCGGTTGATCGAGCACGAAGCGGTTCGTGAAGCCGAGGGGGAAGCGGAACTTCGGATCGGCGTGAACCCAGAGGTGGTATTCGTTCGCCGTATCGACGAGGCGGCTTTCGGCGGGGAAAAGCTCCACCGCCTCGTGCTCGGGGCCGATGAGTTCGTTTTTGATCCGCTGGAAATCGCGCCAGTTGTTGCACGGACCGGCGTCGTGCCGGGTGATATCCAGGTGAATGAACGGCATCTGGTAAACGATCTGCACCAGGTAGGTGTCGTTTTGGAAGATGTGCTGGGCGCTCAGGCGCTGGATGGCTTGCTCGACGAAGAGCATCTTTTCTTCGAGAGACGGGGTGCGGCCTTCGAAGAACCCTTTGAAGAAATCGCAGGGCTGCTCGAGCAGAGCATTCCGGTACATCATGCAGCTGATGGGATCACGCTGAACTCGGGTGAATGGAGTCATGGGGATGGTCTCAAATCGGGGGTTGGAGTGACGTTGGAACTCCCCGATTGAAGGGTAAAACGGCCACCCCGACAAAAGGCTTGGCCTGTAGCGAAAAGGCCCACAGTAGAACTCTCAACGCTACATTCGATTGTCTGGCGGGTGAGGGATCTCCCGGCGATTTCGGGCACCAAATATGCGCGCTGGCATCGGGGCGCCGGCTGCGGAAAACTGTCCGCTCTCGCTCATGCACGAAGTCACCATCCGCGTCCCTGCCACCACTGCCAATCTCGGCCCCGGTTTCGATTGCCTCGGTATCGCCCTCGCCCTTGCCAACCGGGTGACGGTGCGCACAGCCGATCGCCCGATCGAAAGCGGCACCATGCCCGCCGCGGCGGCGGAAGCCTTTTGGGCAGCGGCAGAGCGCGCGCCCTTCGGCTTCGACTGGTCGATCGCGGGAGACGTACCGCAGTCACGCGGGATGGGTTCATCAGTGACCGTGCGCCTGGGCCTGCTCCACGGGCTGAATGAACTCGCCGGCAAACCGCTGAACGCCGACCGCCTTTTCGATCTCTGCGCCGAACTCGAAGGCCACCCGGACAACGCCGCACCTGCGGCGTACGGTGGCTTTGCGGTCTCGAAGCAGGGCGCCAAACCGATCACGGTACCGGTAGATGAATCGCTCTACTTCGTGCTGCTGATCCCGGATTTTGAAGTGAGCACACCTCAGGCGCGCAAGGTCCTGCCCGACACGCTCGACCGGCGCCGCGCGGTGGAAAGCTGCGTGAATGCCTGCCGGATCACGGCGGCTTTTATCGCGCGTGACTACAGTGCGCTGCGCGGGGCCTTCACCGATCATCTGCACCAGCCGCACCGCGAACCGCTGATCCCGTTTCTCTCCCCGGTGATCGCCGCGGGCGAAGCGGCGGGCGCGCTGGGCGGCTGGCTGAGTGGCTCGGGCTCGACGATTTGCTGTCTCACGTCCTCCGATCCGGATGGAGTCGCGGCGGCGATGCAGCGAGCGGCCAATTCACCCGGCGCCCGGACCGTCATCACCCGCGCGGACAACCAAGGCTGCCAGCTGCTGGCCTAGTCGGAGACGCTTTCAACCCGTCCCGTGAGAGCCACGCTCGACCGCCTCGAACAGTTTGCCATCGACGTCATTTTGGAACGTCGCTTTGGCAAACGCGCCGCGCTGCTGCGCTGGGCGCTCTACGGGCTTTCGTGGCTTTTCCGCGCGGGAGTGCAGACGCGGATCTGGCTCTTCCGGCACGCGTTTTTCAAGCAGGCCTATCCGGGCGTACTGGTCATCTCCGTGGGCAATCTCACGGTCGGCGGCACGGGCAAAACGCCAGTCGTCGAACGGCTCGCGCGGACGCTCAAGGACGGCGGCCGGCGCGTGGCGATCCTCAGCCGCGGGTATAAAGCCAAGAAGCCTCCCCTGCTCCGCCGCTTGCAGCGCAAATGGCTCGGGCTGGAGAAAAACAAATCCCGCATCGTGCACGATGGCGAGAAGCTGCTGCTCGATTCCCGCTTTGCCGGCGACGAGCCCTACATGCTGGCGCGTTCGCTGAAAAACGTGCCCGTTGTCGTGGACAAGGACCGCGTCCGCGCGGCCCACTACGCGGTGCGCAATCTCGGCTGCGACGTGCTGATTCTCGACGACGGCATGCAGTACCTTCACTTGGGCCGGCGCGTGGAAATCGTGCTCGTCGACTGCCAGGCGCCGTTTGGAAACGGATTCCTGCTCCCTCGCGGAACGCTGCGCGAGCCCCCCTCCAATCTACGCCGCGCAAGTTACCTTTTCCTGACCAAGAGCGACGGGCACCGGCAGGATCAGCTCATCGAAGACCTGCGGCAGCACAATCGCACGGCCGACGTGATTGTAACCAATCACCAGCCGCTCTACCTGCAGAATCTCTACGCGGCCAATGACCGGCAGCAGCTCGATTTCCTGCGGGGGAAATATATCGGCGTGATCAGCGGCATCGCCCGGCCAGAGAGCTTTGAAGGCAAACTCACCGAGCTCGGCGCCGAGTTGGTGATCGTGAAACGCTTTGCCGATCACCACCGGTTTTCGGACGATGAATTGAGCGAATTCATGGCCCGCGCGGTCCGCCGCGACCTGGATTGCATCGTGACCACGGAAAAGGACAGCGTGCGATTCCCTTATCAATTCAGCGGCGATACGGTGCCGATCTATTACCTGCGCATCGAGATCGCCTTCCTCGACGGGCAGGAAAACTGGCAGGTCTTTGTGGATCGCCTGTGCGAGCCGCAACCGGTGGTCAAACCGCGGCGGTATTTCGCGTAGTCTCGTAGCGGCGGTCTATGACCGTCGCCGTCCGCCCCCGCGCAGCGGCGTCTGTTCCGGGGAAGTCGGCGACGGTCATAGACCGCCGCTACCGGAAGAAGGGCTCGCTACTTCTCCAGGAACTCACAGACCGTGCTAGCCACACGATCAAACTCGCGTTCCGTATTGTAGTAGTGCGGGCTGAAACGCAGCCACTGGGTGCCGGAACGATCGCCGCGCAATGAGCAGGCGATGCCTTTTTCGAGCAGGTGGAGATGCAGCTTTTCGTGGTCGATGCCTTCCCGGCGCAACGTGGTGATGGCGTGGGTCCGTGGGCCCTCGCGGGGGCCGATGAGCTGGAAACCCATGGGCTCCAACCGCGCGAGCAGAGCCGCCTTGAGTTCCAGTAGACGCCCGGCGATGGCCTCCAGGCCGGTCTCCAGCAAAAGCTCACTCGCGGCGCGCAGGCCACAAATGCCGGGGAAATTCAGGGCGCCGGGTTCGTAGCGCTGGGCGGTCGGCACAAAACGAATCTCGCTCTGCGCGATGAAGCCGGGACTCTCGACATTCCAAGCACCGAGTAGCGTCGGCCGCAGGCGGTCAAAATGCTCGCGCTTCACCATCACGTAACCAATCGCGCACGGGCCAAGCAGCCACTTATGCGCGTCGGCACTGAGGAAATCGATGTGCGTGGTGTCCATCGGGAAGGCGCCGACGGTTTGGATGGCATCCACGGCGAAAAGGATGCCGCGGGCATGCAGCATCGCCCCGATGGCGGAGAGATCCGGACGATAGCCGGTAAAGTAGTGCGCGCTGGCCACGGCCACGAGGCGGGTGCGCTCGTTCAAGACGGTCTCGATGAGTTCCGGCGTGATTTCACCCGGGCGCTCGGGCTGGAGCAGATGGACTTTGACGCCCCGCCGCTGCAGATCGAGCCACGGGTAAACATTGGCCGGATAGTCGTCGGCGTAGCAGACGACCTCATCGCCGGCCTGCCATTCGAGGCCATTGGCAAAGAGCGAGAGCCCGATCGAAGTCGGCCCGAGCAGGGCGACTTCCTCCGAAGCGCAGCCGAGCAATTGCGAGCCAAGCACCCGCGTCTTCGCGACCTCGCGCCAGGTGTGAGCATCCTCCTGATGGCTCAACGCCCCGATTTCCACGTAGCGATGTATGGCATCCGCCACCACCCGCGGCAGCACACAGACGCCGGCATGAGCGAGAAAGATCTTCTCGTGGCAGATCGGGAAGGCGGCTCGGCGCTCGGCTTCGTTCGGAAAAAGGTTCATGCCCGGAAGTTTGGCCGCGCTTTCCCCGATCGCCAACCCTTCACCGTGAAAATGACACGGCGGGGGGTGAAACGCGTGATTGGTGGGTGGCCGCGAAGACCAATCACCAATCACTACCTACGCGTTCTTTCTCTGGCACAGCCGGAGAAACTACCCTTCGGCTTCGCCGCGGGCTTTCTTGACCTCGAGCTTGCGGTAGAGGGTGGCCATGGAGATGCCGAGCATCTTGGCCGCCTTTTCGCGATTGCCGCCGTTGGTCTTGATTGTCTCGTCGATGAAGGCGCGTTCCTGCTCGCGGATGTAGTCGTCGAGGGTACGGCCGATCGGCAGAGTGGAGGTGCCGGAAGGCGCGGGAACGCCCGCCTGGCGCAACACCTGGGGCGGAAGATCGTGCGGCTTGATCATGCCGTCGTCGCACAGGGCGCAGGCGCGCTCGATGGCGTTTTCCAGCTCACGCACGTTGCCCGGCCAGCGGTAGGCCTGGAGCGACTCGATGGCTTTCTGATCGATCTTCTTGGGCTCCGTCGCGGTCTGGGCGGCGTTCTTCGCGAGGAAGTGCGAGACGAGCAGCGGAATGTCGTCCACGCGCTCGCGCAGGGCCGGCATTTCGATCGGGATGACGCAGAGGCGATAATAAAGATCTTCGCGGAAGGCACCGCTCTTGATCTTGTCGTTGAGCGATTCGTTCGTCGCGGCGAGCACCCGTACATTGATCGGCACGCTCTTGGTGTCGCCCACCCGGCGGATCTGGCGCTCCTGGAGCACGCGCAGCAGTTTGGTCTGCAGCGAGAGGGCCATGGAGTTTATTTCATCGAGGAAGATCGTCCCCATCTCGGCTTCTTCGAAGAGGCCGATCTTGTCCTGCACGGCCCCGGTGAAGGAGCCCTTTTTGTGGCCGAAAAGCTCGGATTCCAGCAGGTTTTCCGGGAGCGCGGAGCAGTTGATCGCCACGAAGGGCTGATGCTGCCGCACGGAGTTGAAATGCAGTGCGCGGGCGACGAGTTCCTTACCCGTGCCGCTCTCACCCTGGATCAGGATGGTCGAGTCGGTATCGGCGACCTTGGCGATGAGGTTGTAAACCTCCTGCATGCGGCCGGAGGTGCCGATAATGTTTTCAAAGCGGTACTTCTCTTTGACGATCTGCCGCAGGTTGCGGATCTCGCGGCGGTCGCTCTGATGATCGAGCGCGCGCTGAATAGTGAGCTGCAGTTCGTCGACCTTGAACGGCTTGGTGATGTAGTCGTACGCGCCGAGCTTCATCGCTTCGAGCGCGCTCTCTACCTTGGCGTAGGCCGTGATCATGATCACCGGGGTCTGGGGCAGCACCTCGCGGCACTCGCGAAGAATGTCGAGACCACCGATCTTATCCATCTTGAGGTCGGTGATGACCAGCTGCGGCGCTTGCGCGGTGAGATTCTCGAGCGCCTTTTGGCCCGAGTTGAAAGCGACGGTCTGATGACCGCGTTCGTGGCAAATCTCGGAAATGACCGAAACCATTGCCGGATCGTCGTCGATAATGAGAATTCTAGCCATTGGGAACTTTTGCGAGAACGCGACGCTATTTCAGCACTGAGACGAGGGAAAGACGTTTTCTCAAAAATTATACGTCCAGACCCTCTTTTTCCCAACCCAAGGCAACGATTCGGTTAAACGGCGACCGGTTCAGCCACCGGTTCGACCCATTTGCCATGCTCACGAATGAGATCTTTGAGCCGGTCAACCGCTTCTTTCTCAGGAATGTTGAACTTCACCGCCTGCTTGCCGACGTAGAGGTTTACCTTTCCGGGCGCACCGCCAACGTAGCCAAAATCAGCATCGGCCATTTCGCCGGGGCCATTCACGATGCAGCCCATGATGGCGATCTTCACGCCTTTGAGATGCAAAGTCGCAGCCTTGATGCGGGCGGTCGTGCTTTGCAGATCGAAGAGTGTGCGGCCGCAGCTGGGGCAGGCGACGTAGTCGGTCTTGAAGATGCGGGACCCCGCGGCTTGAAGGATATTGTAAGCAAGGCGCAGGGATTGACCGGGCGCGGTCTCGCCCTGGACGAGCACGGCGTCGCCGATGCCGTCGCAGAGGAGCGAGCCGATGCGTTTGGCCGCGGTGAGCAGCGATTCCTGGAAATGGGTGTGATCGTTCGTGGCCGGAACCAACGTGTCCTTGAGCAGGATCGGATGACGCTCCGGAATGCGCGAAGCCAGCAGGCGGAAGGCGGAGATGACGGGCAGATCGAGGCCGTCTTCTACGGTCACCAGCCGGGTGCCCCCAAGCTGCAAGGCAGCGATGACCGCGTCGTCGCGCGGATCGATAGCGGTCACGCCGCTCTGCTCGGCGACCACCTCGGGCGTGTAATCGCCAAGTTTGTCGATCTTGTGCGCGAGGGCGTCCCATTTCGCCTGGCTCGTGAAAACGCGAATCGTTTCCTCGCCCCCCAGGGCCACGCCATTGATTTCCGTCCGTTGGGTCGCCCGGCGGCGGTAGGAGAAAGGATCGTAGCTGAGGGGCAGCTCCGGCATGGCCGGGTGCTCACCGCTCTTCGCCCCGATGGAGCGGGCCAGCGCCTGGGCGACCGGGATTTCGTGCACGCTGTCTTCGGTGAGCGAAACGCGGATGGTGTCACCGATGCCGTCGTTCAGCAGCGAGCCGATGCCGATGGCGCTCTTGATGCGGCCATCTTCACCGTCGCCCGCCTCGGTGACGCCGAGGTGGATGGGGTAATTCCAATCCGGACCCTCCTCTTCGAGGCGTGCCACGAGAAGGCGGTAGGCCTCGATCATGACCTTCGGATTACTGGCCTTCATCGAGAAGATGAAGTCGTGGTAGCCGAGGTCGCGCGCGATGCGGGCAAATTCCAGCGCGCTTTCCACCATGCCGAGCGGCGTGTCGCCGTAGCGGTTCATGATGCGGTCGCTGAGCGAGCCGTGGTTCGTGCCGATCCGCAAAGCGATACCGCGCTCCTTGCACAGCTCGACCAACGGCGTGAAACGCTCGCGAATGCGGCCGAGCTCGGCGGAGTACTGCTGGTCGGTGTACTCGATGATCTTGAACTTCTTCGAGTCGGCGTAGTTGCCGGGATTGATCCGCACCTTTTCCACCCAGCGCGCGGCTTCCAACGCGGCTTCGGGCTTGAAGTGAATATCGGCGACAATCGGCACGTCGCAGCCGCGTTCACGCAGGCCGGCGACGATATGCTGAAGATTGGCCGCGTCTTTCACCGTCGGGGCGGTGATCCGGACGATCTGGCAACCCACCGCGACGAGATCCAGCGTCTGCTGGATGCACTTCGCGGTGTCCATGGTGTCGCAGGTCAGCATCGACTGCACGACCACCGGGTGCGTGCCACCGACGGGCACGGAGCCGACCATCACGACGCGGGAAAGGCGCCGTTCGTAGCGATAGGGCGAGCGGCAATAGTTCACTTCTTTTCCGCCGCTGGAGTCGTCGCCGCTGCGCGGGCTTCGTCCTTCTTTTCGCCGATGTAGTCACCCACATCGTAGAAGGTGACGAAGAGCATGAACCCGATGATCGCCACGGCACAGGCGGTCTGGACGATCTCCAGGAGCTTGGCATTCACTGGCTTGCGGCGCACGCCTTCGAGCAGGGCGAGGGTGATGTGGCCGCCATCGAGGACTGGGAAAGGCAACAGGTTGATCAAGGCGAGGTTCACATTGATCAGCACACTCAAGGCAAGCGCCCGGCGCCAGCCATCCGGCGATTCGAGCACCATGTAGTACAGGCGCATGATGCCGGCGGGACCGCTGAAGTGGGAAGCTTTCACGTCGCTCTTCGGCGAAAACAGCGCTCCGACCATGCGGAAGATACTCGTGGCCGCATCGCTCACCTGCTCCCACGGGCCAGGGTGGCTCACTTTGATCCGGCCCCATTCGATGCCGAGATTGGCTACGCCAGAGTCGGCCGCCGGAACATTCATGGTCAACGGAACCCGCGCGCCATCGCGCTGCACGACCAACGGCAGCGGCGTGCCTTTCGCGCCGATCAGCGCCTGGGACATGTCTTCCAGATCGCCCACCGGCTTGCCGCCAGCCTCGACGACGAGGTCGCCGGATTTCAGGCCCGCCTCGGCCGCGGGGGTTTTGCGCTGCACGATGCCGATGCCAGGCACCAATTTCGGCCCGATGGCCACTTCACGCAGCGCGGGGCGGCGCCAGTTGCCTTTGTCTTCCTTGGCCCAGCTGGAATAAATCGTCAGCTCGTGACCATCGCGTTCGACCTTGAAAGGAATCTTTTCGCCTTCGCTGCGGACGATCGCCCACTTCACGCTATTGGTGCCGCTGACGAAGTGGGAAACCTTCTTGCCGTCCACTTCGATGATCCGGTCGCCGACCTTCAGGCCCGACACATCGGCCGGACCGCCCGCTTTCACATAACCGATCACCGGATTGTCGAACTCGCTGTCCGGGCGGCCCACCATCCACACGAGGCTGGCCATGGTGAAGGCGAGGAGGAAACTGAAAAGCGGGCCGGCAAAAGCCACGATGATCTTGTCGAGCGGCTTCACGGGTTGCTTGGCCTCGGGCGGAAGATCGTCGTACTCGCCTTCGAGGGCCTCCATGGGGGCCATCTGGGGCAGCTTCACGTAACCGCCGGCGGGAATGCTGTTGATGGCGTACCAGACCCCGCCGATCTTTTTGCGCCAGAGGGGTTTACCAAACCAGAGGGCAAATTCATCGACGTACAGTCCCCGCCATTTCGCGGCCAGGAAGTGGCCGAGCTCATGGACGAAGATGAGCAGATTAAAGAGGAGGACGACCTCGACGCAGATGAAGAGGAAGCGGAAGATATCGGAAGCAGTCATTTAGGAGAGAAGTTGGGCTGCGCGGTGACGGGCCCACGAATCCGCCTCAAGGATAGCGCCGAGGTCCGGCGCCGCAACTGGGGTGTGGTTTTCCATGGTTTCGGCCACGGTACGCCAAATGGCGGGGAAAGAGCAGCGGTGATCGAGGAACGCGGCGACGGCGATTTCGTTGGCGGCATTCAGCACGGCGGGCAGGGTGCCGCCCTCTTCGCCAGCCCAGCGGGCGAGTTCCAGCGCCGGGAAATCGGCAATACGGGGCTCCTCGAAATCGAGTTTGGCCAGCTTGGCGAAATCGAGGGGCTGAAGGGTATTCGGCACGCGATCCGGCCAGGTGACCGCATACTGGATCGGGAAACACATGTCGGTGGTCGAAAGCTGGGCGAGGACCGAGCCGTCGATGTATTCGACCATGGAATGCACGATCGACTGTGGGTGCACAATCACTTCCACCCGGGCCATCTCAACGTCGAAGAGCCAACGGGCTTCGATCATCTCCAGCCCTTTGTTGAAGAGCGTGGCGGAATCGATGGTGATCTTGCGGCCCATCGCCCAGGTGGGGTGCTTGAGCGCCTGCTCGACCGTCACGTGGGCGAGGTCTTCCGCCGGCAGGGTGCGGAAAGGGCCGCCGCTGGCGGTGAGGATGAGGCGGCGCACCTGCTCGGAGCGGCAGACGCCGTCGGCAGCGAGACATTGGAAAATCGCGTTGTGCTCGCTATCGACGGGGAGCACTTGCACGCCTTTGCGGCGGGCGGCGGTCATGACGGCTTCGCCCGCCATCACGAGGATTTCCTTGGAAGCGACGGCAATATCCTTGCCCGCTTCGATCGCGGCCAGCGCGGGCCGCAGGCCGCCAGTGCCGATGATCGCGATGAGCACCATGTCGGCTTCGGGCAGGGTGGCGAGTTCGATCAACCGCTCTTCGCCGCCCTCACCGGTGGAAATAGCCAGGCGGGCATCGGGGAACTCGAGAGCGGCTTCGCGCAGAGCCGCTTCATTGGCGTGCGCGCTCATACCCACGATCTCCATGCGATCGGGGATATCGCGGGCGACTTTGCGCGCGCTGGCACCGATGGAGCCGGTGGCTCCGAGGATCACGACGCGTTTCCTTTTCATCACGCAACTCCGACAACGAAACGCAGGTAGAAGAACATGAGTGGGGCGGTAAAGAGGATGGAATCGATGAGATCGAGGCCGCCCCCGATGCCGGGCAGCATGCGGCCGGAGTCCTTCACATCGGCGCTGCGTTTGATGATCGATTCCGCGAGATCGCCAATGATCGCGGCAAATCCCAGCCCAACGCCCAGGAAAATGGCGTCCAGATTCGTGAGCTTCGCCAGCTGGGTGGGCATCAACTTCAGCAAGGCCAGCCCCCCACCGGCGGAGAAAACCAGCGCACCAAAAAAGCCTTCCCACGTCTTCTTCGGTGAGATGTGGGGAACGAGCGGGTGTTTGCCGATGAGCGAGCCGGTGATGTAAGCACCCATGTCGCTGAATTTAGTCACCACGATGAGCCACAGCACGTAGAAATGCCCGGTGACATGCCCGGTCACATCGCGCGGGAAGAGGTAGACGATCTTCGTGACGTACGAAAACAGCCACGGCACGTAGAGCAGGCCAAAAAGCGTGTAGGCCATGGTTTCCAACGGCGAGACATCGCGCGTGCGCTGGAACATCTGCCGGGTGAAGACCACGAAATGGAAGAGCAGGAGTGCCCCGAGCTCGAAATCGTGCGCGTGATCCGCCCCCTGCCGGCTTTGGTAATAGAACGAACCCGCGACAAATAGCGCCCCGCAGCACAGGCCGATGATCTTAAAATTCGGCAACCCCTTGTGCTCGAGCATCTTGTAATACTCCCACAACCCAATCATCGAGAGCCCGCCGATGAGGAAAACAAACCCCGGCTCCGACCCGGTGAAAATGATCCACAACGCGACCGTCCAAAGTGCCAGGGAAGACCCCAAGCGGCGAAGGAAGGTGAGTTTACGTTCGGTCATTTAGGCGGCGGCGCGGCGGAGAGTTCGCCAGCAGGGCGAGCTTGGCAAGCTTGAGAGTGGATGAAGCGCGAGGTCGTAGATTGATCCAGCGGTCAGCCCGTGGCTCACGCCGCCCTCTGCGTGAGATAAAAAGGCCACCCTGCGCCATCGGCGCAGGCACTATCGTTTCACGCAGAGGTCTGCGTGAACCACGGAGACAGGCCAAGCCGATCCACCCAAAAAAGAAAAAGGCCGGCGGGTAAACCGCCGGCCTTCTCTGAATTTGTAATCGCGCTCCTAGCTTAGCCGGGGAGGGCTTCGCCGACGAGGTAGCGGACGATGCGGCGGATGGCGAGCTTGTCACCGAGGACCTTGCTCTGTTCGTCGATGAGCTGCTGGATCGACTGATCAGGGTTCTTGATGAACGCCTGTTCGAGCAGGCAGACGCCCGCGTAGAACTTGCCCATCTTGCCATCGATGATCTTCTCGACGACCGGGGCCGGCTTGCCGGCGGGAACCTGGTCGGCGTAAATCGCGCGCTCACGGGCGACGAGATCGGCCGGGACTTCGTCGCGGTTGATGCAAACCGGGTTGGCGGCGGCGATCTGGAGCGTGATGTCGCGAACGAGCTGCTTGAAGGATTCCTGCGAGCCGGTTTCCGCCTTTTCGGCGCCGACTTCGACGAGCACGCCGACCTTGGCACCGGTGTGGATGTAAGCGGCGACGAGGCCGTTATCCTTCACTTCGATGCGTTCGTGGCGGCGGATCTGAATGTTTTCGCCGATCTTCTGCACGGCGGCAACGCGGTCGGCTTCGAGGTCCACGGCGGGATCCGCGGCAACCTTGCGGGCGAGTTCATCGGCGAACGCGCGGAACTGGTCGTTCTTGGCGACGAAGTCAGTTTCGCAGTTCACTTCGATGAGGACACCGACCTTGGCGCCGGGCAGGATCGCCTGGGCGATGATGCCTTCCTTGGCTTCGCGGTCGGCCTTCTTGGCGGCGCTGGCGGCACCCTTCTTCCGAAGGAGGTCGATGGCGGCTTCCATATCGCCATTGGTCTCGGCGAGCGCGCGTTTGCACTCCATGAGACCGGCGTTGGTTTTTTCGCGAAGGGTTTTGACGGTTTGGGCGTCGATGACAGCGGCGGTGGCGGACATTTTAGTAGGCTGTTTTAGGGCTTGGAAGAGTGCCTCGGCTCCGGCGAGAGGCCGGAGCGGACACGGGGACGAATCAGGGAGAGAGACGAGGTCGGCGAGCGCAACAGGGAGGGCGCTCTGAGCGAAACCTCCAGACACCGTTCAAGCCTGGCACGAGGCCAAGCTTGAAAAACGGGGTCCGAAGCGGCTCGCCGCTCGGGCGAAACTTATTCGGAAACCGCGGAAAGGGCGGCCTGCTCGCGCTTGCGCTCGTTGACGCTGGTCGAGACGATGGAGTCGACGAGCTTCTGGAGAATGATGCGGATCGAGCGAATGGCGTCGTCGTTGCCGGCGATCGGATAGGTGATGTCCTGCGGATTCGCGTTGGTGTCGACGATGGCGACAGTCGGAATCTTGAGGCGCTTGCACTCGGCCACGGCGTTCGCTTCGCGGACGGTGTCGATGATGATCACCGCGTCCGGCAGCTTGTCCATGTCGCGGATACCATCGAGGTTGCGGAAGAGCTTGTCGCCCTCGCGCTTGACCGCGGCGATTTCCTGCTTGCCCATCTTGGAGAACTCGGGCTGGCGCTCGAGGGCCTCGATGTATTTCATGCGGCCGACGCTCTTGCGGATCGTCTTGATGTTCGTGAGCGTGCCGCCGAGCCAGCGCTGATTGACGTAGAACTGACCGGTCGCCTGCGCGGCTTCCTTGATCGCTTCCTGCGCCTGCTTTTTGCAGCCGACGAAGAGCACTTTACCGCCGCCCTGAGCGGTCTGGTTGAGGAAGCGGGTAGCCGCTTCGAGCTGCTCCGCCGTTTTGGCGAGGTCGATCAGGTAGATCGCATTGCGCTTTTCGAAGATGTACGGCTTCATTTTCGGATTCCAGCGCTTGGTCTGGTGGCCGAAATGTACGCCGGCTTCGAGGAGTTCGGTCATCAGTTCAGTGGACATGTGGATTCGTTATGAAGCTTTTAGAGAAAAGGGCTGGGAGGTTGAGCCAGCTTCCTTGAGTGCGCAAGGTAGAATTTTCGAAGGGATGAGCGAAAGGCGGCGAAGTCCTCCAGGGACCCGGGTCAAATAGAACTCGCCGGACCTACAATTTCATGACCAGAGAGCGCAATTCGGTCATCTCTTCCATGGCCCAGCGGACGCCTTCGCGGCCGAAACCGGAATCCTTCACACCCCCATAAGGCATACTCTCCACGCGGAAAGTGGGCACCTGATTGACCATCACGCCGCCGACTTCGAGGGTTTCGAAGGCCTTCAGGGCGAGTTTCAGGTCGCGGGTGAAGACGCCGGCCTGGAGGCCGAACTTGGAGTCATTCACCAAAGCGAGGGCTTCATCGAAATCGCGATAGCGGTGCAGCGTGACAATCGGGGCAAACGCTTCTTCGGCGCACAGGGGGCCGCTGGCGTCCGCATTTTCGATGATCGTGGCTTCGAGGCAGTGGCCGACGACCGTTCCGCCGTGGACGATTTTGGCTCCGGCCGCCACGGCTTCGTCGATCCGCTCGCGAATGCCTTCGAGCGCGTGGGGGGTGATCATCGGGCCGACGACGGTGCTCCGGTCCTGCGGGTTGCCGGTTTTGATCTTCTCCTTCACGTGGGCCACGAGCCGCTCGCGGACCTCGTCGTAGATCGACTCGTGAATGAGCACCCGCTGTACGCTGATGCACGATTGCCCCGCCTGGCCGAACCCGCCGGCGGCGATCAGCGGAATTGCCGTGGCCAGATCGGCATCGGCGTGGACAATGCAGCCGGCGTTACCGCCGAGTTCGAGGGTGATTTTCTTTTTCCCGCACTGCGCCTTGAGCTGCCAGCCGACGACGGGGCTCCCGGTAAAGGTCACCTTTTTCACCCGTTCGTCAGTGATCAGGTGATGCGCGTCTTCATTCGTGCAGGTGACGAAATTGAGCTGCCCGGCCGGAACACCGGCTTCGACACATACCTCGGCGAGCAAGAGGGCAGTCAGCGGGGTTTTGGTCGCGGGTTTGACCACCATCGTGTTTCCGGTCGCAAGGCAGGGCGCGACTTTGTGGGCCACGAGATTGAGCGGAAAATTGAAGGGCGTGATCGCGCTAACCACGCCGAGCGGAAAACGGCGGGTGAGTCCGAAGTGCCCCTCGCCCGGCGGGAGGCCATCGATATCGAGCAACTCGCCGTGCTGGCGGCGGGCTTCCTCGGCCGCGGTCTGAAAAGTCATGATCGCGCGGCTGACTTCGGCTTCGGCGAAAGTGACCGGCTTCCCGCATTCCTCGACGATCGTTTCCACAAACTCCGCGCGGCGCGCTTCGATGCCTTGGGCGACCTTCAGCAGCAAGGTCGCGCGCTGATGGGGCGGGGTGGCGCGAACCTTGGGAAAGGCCTCCGCCGCCGCAGCGATCGCGGCATCAATCGTCTGCGCATTGCCCAGCGGGGCGTGGGCGATTTCCTTGCCCGTGTAGGGATTGACGACCGAAAGCGTCTCCGCGGTGCTCAGCCACCGACCGCCGACGAGGAGTTGGGGAACCGGATTGCTCATGTTGCAATCAACGCCTCCCCGGCCACCTCCGCAAGTCGGTGCCGCTCTGCGAATCAGCTCACCCGAACGAGACGCGCGGCGTAGAAACCGTCGAACCCTTCGCGGTCTGGCCGCAGCGAAACCTCGGTCTCGAGCTGCCAGGCAGGGCCGGCTTTCGCGAGGAAAGCCTGGACCTGTTTTTCGTTTTCGCTCGGGAGAATGCTGCAGGTGGCGTAGACGAGTTTGCCGCCGGGCTTGGTCATCGGGGCATAACGCTCGAGCAGGTCGGCCTGCGTCGCGCGCAGGCGGTCGAGTTCCTCGGGCTTCAATTTCCACTTCGTGTCCGGATTGCGGCGGATCACGCCGAGGCCGGAACACGGCACGTCGAGCAACACGCGGTCGGCGTCTCCGTGCAGGCGCTTGATGGTTTTGGCGTCGTCGATCAGGCGGGTCTCGACGGTATCCACGCCATTGCGCGCGGCGCGGCGGCGGAGTTCGTCGAGTTTCCACTTGTGAATATCGAGCGCGATGATGCGGCCTTTGTTTTTCATCAGCGCACCGAGGTGCAGCGTCTTGCCCCCCGCGCCGGCGCAGGCGTCGATGACGCGCATACCGGGCGCGGCTTCGAGCAGCGGCGCGATCTGCTGCGAACCAGCGTCCTGCACTTCAAAGAGGCCTTCGTGAAAAGCGGCCGCGCTGAAAACATTGCGGCGTTCGCGCAGGCGCAACGTATCCGGCAGGCCGGGCACCGCATCGGCGTCGATCCGATCGGCCACGAGTTTTGCCTCGAGGTCAGGCAGCGTGGTCTTGAGCGTATTCACGCGCAGGAAGACATCGGCCGGTTTGTTCAACGCTTCGAGCAGCGGCGGCCAGGTGTCGCCGAGTTCAGTGGTGCAGGTTTCATGCAGCCAGTCAGGAATCGCCGCACGGACCGCCAGGGACGGCTGGGAACTTAGCCGCTGGCCCAGGTCGCGGGTATCGATGCCTTCGCACTCACGCAGATCGGGGAACGCACCTTCCTGCCGCCACATGTAGACGGCAAACAGGCGCCACACGCGGCGCATGCTGATTTCGCCGGGGCGCAGGTAATCGGCCGGGGGCAGCCCGGCGAGCCACCAGTAGCTGCGCCACCAGCGTACCAGCTCGTAAGTCGTCTCGGCCACAAAACGCCGGTCCCGCGAGCCCCATTTGGAGTGGGCTTTGAGCGTGCGTTCGATCACGCGGTCGGCGTAGTGCCCTTGCTTAAAGATATCGAGCAGGGCCTCGATGACGGCTTCGGCGACGTTTGGATGGACTTTCAAGGCCGCCGATGCTGGCGCAGGCTGCCGATTCGTCCACCGATTTTTCTCGACCGGCCTTCGGCGCAACTTTGGCGGCGCCCCCGGGTTTCACCGTCTGCACCCCACGCCGCCATGAACTTTTCCGACCATACCTGTGGAGACGTCACGCTCCTGCGCACCCGCCGCGACGTGCTCAAAAACATCGCCTGCGGCTTCGGTTACCTCGCTTTTGCCGGGGTCGCGCAGAAGGCGCTGGGCACCCCGGAAAATCCGCTCGCGCCGAAGGCCCCGCATTTCATGGGGAAAGCGAAGCGGGTGATTTTCCTCTCCATGCGTGGGGGACCTTCGCACGTCGATACCTTCGACTACAAACCGCAGCTCCAGGCCGACAACGACAAGCCCGGCAAGCGTCCCGGCACGAAGCTGCTCGGGTCGAAATGGAAGTTTCAGCAGAGCGGACAAAGCGGGCTCTGGATTTCCGAACTTTTTCCCGGCGTGGCCAAACACGCCGACGAACTCAGCCTGATCCGCTCGATGCAGACCGATCTGCCGTCGCATCCGCAAGCGACGGTGAAAATGCACACGGGCAGCTCGCAATTCGTCCGCCCGTCGCTCGGCGCCTGGACGCTCTACGGCCTTGGCACCACGAATGAAAACCTGCCCGGATTCATCACGATCTCGCCCTCGAGCCTCTTTGGCGGCGCGCAAAACTACGGCAGCGCCTTCCTGCCCGCGATTTACCAGGGGACCAAGATCGGCGCAGACGGGCCGCGCTTCGGCGACAGCGAGGTACGCAATCTTTCCACCTCGCTCAGCACCGGCGCGCAACGGGCCGAGCTCGACCTGATCCAGGCCCTGAACCGCGAAAAACTCGCCCGGGAAAAAGTCAGCCCGGAAGTCGAAGGGGTGATCGAATCGTTCGAGCTGGCCTTCAAAATGCAGACCCGGATGCCGGCGGTGATGGATCTGAACAAGGAAACCGAGGTGACGAAAAAGCTCTACGGCATCGGCTCCGGCGCGACCGACGATATGGGCCGCAAATGCCTGCTCGCCCGGAAATTCATCGAAGCCGGCGTGCGTTTTGTGGAGGTCACGCACGGCAATTGGGACCAGCACTTCAATCTCCAGCAAACCCTCAGCCGGAACTGCGAATCAGTCGACCAACCGATCGCCGGCCTGCTCACCGATCTGAAACAGCGCGGCCTGCTCAAGGACACGCTGGTGGTGTGGTCCGGCGAATTCGGCCGTACCCCGCACGCTCAGGGCGGCGATGGGCGCGATCACAACAACAAGGCCTTCACCCTCTGGATGGCCGGCGGCGGGGTGAAAGGCGGCTTCAGCTACGGCCAGAGCGATGAATACGGCTACGAAGCCGTGGAAAACCAAGTGCAGATCCACGACCTGCACGCCACGATCCTGGCCCTGCTTGGGCTCGACCACGAGAAGCTGACTTTCCGTTACGCCGGGCGCGATTTCCGCCTCACGGATGTGAGCGGCGACGTGGTGAAGGCGATTATGGCGTAGGGCGCGGCCCAAGTTCCTCGCTCCAGCCTGCTTCCGTTCTCGCTTTTTCATTTTGGGCGTCGTACCACGTCCGCCCGTGCTTGAACGTTTCATCTCCTTGCTCGGACTGGCCAGTTTCATCGGACTGGCTTGGGTCATCTCCCTCAATCGCCGCCATTTTCCGGTTCGCACCGTGGTCAGCGGGGTCCTGCTGCAATTCGTTCTCGCCTTCATCATCATCAAAACCGCGCCGGGCCACGCGATCTTTTCCGCGGCGAATGACGCGGTTTCCCAGCTCCTCAGCTACGCTGACGAAGGGTCGCGTTTCGTCTTCGGGGCACTCGCCAATCCCGCGGCCCTGGGCAAGGCGTTCGGGCCGGAAAATGCCTTCGTTTTCTTCGTCACGGTCACCGGGACGATCATCCTCGTGTCAGCGCTTTCGTCGCTGCTCTACCACTACAATATCCTGCAGCAGATCGTGAAAGTGATCGCCTGGGTGATGCAGCGGGTGATGGGCACCAGCGGCAGCGAGAGTCTCGCCGCCGCGGCGAATATCTTCATGGGCCAGACCGAAGCGCCCCTCGTGATCAAGCCCTACCTCAAGCACGTCACGCGCAGCGAACTGCTTGCGCTGATGGTCCCTGGCATGGCCAGCATCGCGGGCGGCGTGCTCGCTGCCTACGTGCAATTTGGCAATGCCGCGGGCCGCGCCGACATGGCCGGACACCTGATCACCGCGAGCTTCATGAGCGCCCCAGCCGCGCTGCTGATCTCAAAAATCATCCTGCCGGAAACGGAGAAGAGCGAGACGTCCGCCGGCGCCAATGCCGAGCTGGAAAAGGTCTCGCGCAATGGCGTTGACGCCATCTGCATCGGCGCGAGCGAAGGCATGACGCTTTCGCTCAATGTCATGGCGATGCTCATCGCTTTCGTCGCCATCGTGGCGCTGGCCAATGGCGTCCTCGGTGGCGTGCAGGGCTGGTTTCACATCGCCTCGCCGATCAAGCTGGAGACCTTCTTCGGCTGGATCAATGCGCCCTGCGCCTGGCTCATCGGCGTGCCGTGGGCGGATTGCCAGAAGGTCGGCGAAGTCCTCGGCACCCGCATCGTGCTGAATGAATTCGTCGGTTATCTGAACCTCACCGACCTGCAAAAAGCGCACGCCCTGAGCGACCGCAGCTTCACGCTTACCACCTATGCGCTCTGCGGCTTCGCGAATTTCTCCAGCATTGCCATTCAGATCGGCGGCATCGGCGCGCTCGCCCCGGAACGCCGCGGCGAACTCGCCGCGCTCGGCTTCCGCGCCATGGTTGGCGGTTTGCTCGCTTGTTACATGACGGCGACGGTCGTGGGCATCATGCTGTGAGGAATGGGTTACCTGATTCAACAAGTCCTCGCGCTCCTCGAGCCCCTCGGGCTGGCGTGGGGTTTCCTCGCCGTCTTCACGCTCATCTTCCTTTTCCGCCGCCGCTGGCTTCCGGCCGTCGCCACCGGCATCCCGATGCTCATCATTTTTGTGATGGGATCGACGGATGTACCCGGCGCTTTCATGCGCACGCTGGAGCGCCCCTACGCCAATGTGGATCTCGCCGCGTTACCGAAAGCCGACGCCATCGTGGTCCTCGGCGGCGGCGCACAGCCCGCGCGTTTTGAAGTCGCCGATCTGCACTTCACCCCCGCCGGTGATCGTCTGATCATGGGGCTTGAGATGGCCCGCCTCGGCAAGGCTCCCGTGGTCGTGCTCGGAGGCGCCGTCGCCAAGTTTCCCGAGGGCGACAAATCCGAATCGCAGACCGTCCGGAAATGGATCGTCGATCGTCAGCTTACCTCTGGTGAAATCATCGCTCTTCCCGTCTGCAAAGACACCCACGACGAAGCAACCTACACCAAAAAACTCGCCACTGAACGCGGCTGGCAGCAAGTCCTGCTCGTCACCTCGGCGAACCACATGCGCCGGGCCAGCGCGACCTTCCGCACCGCGGGGGTGACGGTGATCCCGGTCCCGTGCAATTTCATGACCGAACTCAGCCATGCCCCGACCGAACTCGGACCGCCCGGCGTCCCCCAGGTCGGCGGTCTCAGCAAAATGGCCACCTATCTCCACGAGCAGATCGGCTGGTACGAATACCGCCGCCGCGGCTGGATCAAGAAGTAGAGCAGCGCGGTTTGCAGGCTGGAGGGCATCGCTCCGTCGATGCCGGAGGGTTGTTCGCGTAGTCCGCAGCAGGGCGCGGGAGCAACCGTAGAAGTGGACGGGTTTGGCATCCGGGTTAAGCAGCGAAAGTCGCTCGCCCGGCACCGACGGAGCGGTGCCCTCCAGCTTCCGGCGATGCCGATATACCTACCTACGGATGGCCGATCTTCACGGCTTCGTCCTGAATGGCTTTGAAGTCGCCCTTTTCGCAGGCGCGCACAAAACCTTCCGTCAGTGATTTCAGCCTCTCCCAGCGGCGCCGGATGGCCTTGGCTTCGCTGTCGTTGATCCGGCTATCGATCGCCGCGGCCGAGACGACGGAAAGCACTTCGGCGACTTCCTGCACGATAGCGTGAGTCGCTTCGAGCAGCGCGGGCGGAGCGGTCTTCTCGGTCGCATTCTTCACGTAAAAACCGCCGGCCTGTTCGCAGACCCATTGCGCGATTTCGCTCCGGCCAGTGCTCTTGATCAGGGCACCCACGCGGTCGAGGGGATTGGGGGCTCCGCTGCGATCTTCTCCCGGCGGCTCCGCCCATTTGTAGATCATGGAAAGGGACAGGCCCAGATCGTCGGCGATCTGTTTGGGGTTACCGCTGTGGACGATCTCGCGGAGGAGTTCGTGGGATTTCATCGTGCGGCACACTACCGAGGCCTCCCGGGCGGAGGCGAGTCTTGGCTTGGCTCACTTACAAAATAGGAGCAAATTTTTCCTGTTCGGAATCTTCGTCACGCCGCTTTCACCCCCTCCCCTCCTATGTCGCTCCTCGATTCCCTGCTCGGCTCCGTCTTCGGCGGAGACAAAACCCCGGTCTTGGCCCAGTTCGCCGGCCAGCTCATCAATCAACACAGCTCCGGCCAGGGTCTCGCCGGGCTGATCCAGCAATTCCAGCAAAACGGGCTCGGCGATTTGGTCCAATCCTGGGTCGGCACCGGCCAGAACCAGCCGATCAGTGCCGGCCAGGTCCAGCAGGCGCTCGGGCCGGAGAAAATTCAGCAATTTGCCGAACAGAGCGGCCTCGCCAGCCACGAAGTCAGCGCCGCGCTGGCCCAGATCCTCCCGCAGGTGATCGATCGCCTGACGCCCGGAGGGCAGGTGCCGGCGAACCACGAGGTGCAAAACCTCTTTGGCGCGCTGCTCCAGGGCCTGGGCAAATAGCCTCGACCCCGATCTGTCTCGCGCCGGGATTTGCCAAGCGCCGCCGCATCCCTCACATTACCGGTCCTTCCCGTCATGGCCGAGACCTTCTTCATCACCACCGCAATCGACTACACCAACGGCGCTCCGCATATCGGCCATGCCTACGAGAAGGTGCTCGCCGACGTGCTGGCGCGCTATCGCCGCCTCAAGGGTGAGGAGGTTTTTTACCTCACCGGCGTCGATCAGCACGGCCAGAAGGTCCAGCAATCCGCGGAGAAGCAGGGGGTCGCCCCGCAGGAATTCGTCGACGGCGTCACCGCCAAATTCGTCGCCCTCTGGGAAAAGCTCGATGTCCGCTACGACGGCTGGGCCGCGACCACCGGCCCGAGCCATAAGGATTGCGTGCGCGCCATTCTCCAGCGTCTCTGGGACGATCAGGATCCGGCGACCGGCGCGAGCAAATGGATCTACAAAAAGACCCAGCGCGGTTTTTACAGCGTTCGCCAGGAGCAATTCCTCACCGACAAGGAACGCAACGCCGAAGGGGAATTCGGTCCAGAGTGGGGACAGGTCGAGGAGCGCGAAGAGGAAAACTACTATTTCCGCCTCGCCGAATACCGCCAATGGCTGCTCGACCTCATCGACAGCCGTAGCGCCAAGGGCCGGCCGCTCGTCCTGCCGGAATTCCGCGTCGCTGAGCTGCGCAATGCGGTGGAAAAGCTCGACGGCGACCTCTGCATCACCCGCCCGAAAGCACGCCTTTCCTGGGGCATTCCGGTCCCCTTCGACGAAGCCTTCGTGACTTTCGTGTGGTTCGACGCGCTGGTGAACTACATCAGTTTTGCCCCGGCCTACGCGCCGCAACCGGCGACGCCTCCGGCGGATTTCCTCCGTTGGTGGACGCACACCTCCGGTCAGTCGAACGGCGTCGTCCACGTCATCGGCAAGGACATCCTCATTCCTGCGCACGGCGTTTATTGGCCGATCATGCTGAAGGCGCTCGGCTTCACCGATGAGGATATGCCCACCTTCCTCGTCCACGGCTGGTGGAACATCGCCGGCGGCAAGATGAGCAAGAGCCTCGGCAACGTGGTCGATCCGGATGTCCTCGCGGACAAGTACGGCCCGGAAACGGTGCGCTATTATTTGATGAGCGACATCGCCACTGGCCGTGATGCCGATTTCAGCGAAGAACGCCTCGTCCAGCGCTTCAATGCCGACCTCGCCAACTCGCTGGGCAACCTGCTGAACCGTTCGCTGAACATGGCGGCCAAGTACCGCAATGGCTCGCTCCAGGCCACCAGCGCCAGCACGGCCTTCCGCCCGGCTGGGGCGCCGGAGACCGACCCGGAAATCCGTATCCCGGAAAACATCGAAGCCGCGGTGAAAACCTATGCAGCGGAGCTCGACACCTACCGCCCAGATGCCGCGGTCTCGGCCGCCCTCGCGATCGCGACGATCGTGAATCGCTACATCGACGTCTCGGCTCCATGGAAGCTGGCCAAGGATCCGGCGAATGCCGATCAGCTCAGCGCGGTCCTTTATCGCCTCGCGGAGTCGCTGCGCATTCTGGCGATCCTCATTTCGCCCGTGCTGCCGAAAGCCGCCCATGGCCTCTTCGATCAGCTCAACTGGAAAACTGACCTCACCGGCCGCGACGAGCGTTTCTCGCTCGCTGACGCCGAATGGGGCGGCTTGCCCGATGGACACACCCTCGGCCAGCCGACGCCACTCTTCCCGCGCCTGGAGCTTCCTGCGGCAGCCGAGTAGCTCGCGCTATCCCACCGCCGCTGACACAGCGGCGGCTACACGCGGGGTTTTTGAGAACGCGCCAGACCAAGGCGACGTTGTAGCCGCCGCTGTGTCAGCGGCGGGACGAGCGACGTGGCTTCGTGGACGGGTTTAGGAACCGGCAATAGGGGGCGGACAACGCGGGCATGGGGCCTGCTGAAACCGGCCCCTGTCATGCGCACCCAGCGGCAAGGTTTCAGCTACATCGAGCTCCTGATCTCCACGGCGATCATTGGAGTCGCTTACCTGCTGCTGCTCGGGCCCGGTTCGTCGATCGGGCAATCGCGCAGCAAGGCAAAGTGCGTGGAGCAACTCCGCCAGATGCACCAGTCGCTGATGCTCTACGCCGGGGAACACGACGACGCTTTCCCCGTGGTGGCGGGGGCAACCACTTCCGAAGCGCCACTCAGCGAGCTCGTCCCGCTCTACACCACGGACACCGGGATTTTCATCTGCCCGGGGAGCAAAGACTCCTCTCTCCCTGCCGCCGAACCCTTCGCCAGCCGTCGCATCAGCTACGCCTACTACATGGGGCTGAAAAAGGATGCGCCCGCGGATACGCCGATCGTCTCCGATGCGCAGGCTTCTACCGGCGGCACACCGGCGGGTGAACCGCTCTTTTCCCCCAAGGGCGATGCGCCGGGGAACAAGCACCGCAGTTACGGCGGCAATGTCCTCTTCGTCGATGGCCATGTGGAGACCTTCGGCCCACTCGCGCCTCGCGCGCTCCCGCTGCCGGCCGGCGCCGCGCTGCTCAATCCCCAGCCCTAGCCCCGCCCATCCATCATGAGCAGCCTGAGCCCGAATGCCCTCGGTCGTCTCATCAAAACCATCGTCGCCATCTTCCTGCTCCTCGTCGGCACAGGGGTCTGGTACTATGCGTGGGGCCGTAAACCCTCACTGACTCTCTCCACGAAATTCTCCGAAAAAGAGCGGGCGCCCAGTGCTCACCTCATCGCCCCCGGCGAAGTGCTCCTGCTCCTCGGGCAGAAAGCGACCCTGTACGAGATGGCCAGCGGCAAGCAGAAGTGGACGACCAGCCTCGCTCCCGCGCCCGCCGCGGCGACTCCTACGCCGAAAGCGCCAGCTGCGGCCACGCCTCCTCCCGTCGAGGAAAAGACCGATCCTTTCCTCGCCAAACACGTCGAGCAACGCTTCGCCAAACTCGAATCCTGGGCCGCCAAGCTGAACGAGCGGCGCGGTAACCTGAAGACCCAGACGCAAATCGAGGCCTTCAACGCGGAAGCCGCCCGCTACCACACCGAACTTACGGAGGCCCGGGCCGAAGCCGCCCCTTTGCATCGCGCGGAACTGGCCGCCCATGCCGCCGAGGAAGCAGCCCTAAAAGCCCAACTGGCAGAGGCAGGGGAGGAATCCTTCGGTTCGTGGAATCAAAAGTCTGCGATCTTTCCGGCGGATAAAACGCTCTGGATCGTCCAGGGCTCCCGCGTCATCGGGCTCGATCGGGCCAATGGCCGCACCACGAAGACCATACCACTGGCCGGGGACTTCGAAGCGGCTTGGGCTGGAACGGATTGTTTTTACGTGGTCGCTGAGGCCCCCACTGGGCGGCAGATCGCCAGCATCAAGACCGCCGACGGCAGCGCCAAAGCCGCCATGACCGCCTCGCCCGCTGCCCTTCCTCGGTATTCCTTCCAGGCCGAAGGCCTGCCGCTCGAACCGAACGTGCAGCCCCAGCGCACCGAATTTGTCGCCGCGGGCAGCGAGCTCGTGCAGGCCGATATTCGCCTCATCGAATCGAAGATCACCGAGCGCCAGGTGATCTCGGGCAACAGCGTCTCCGACATGGAGGAAGCGGACAAAAAGACCACCGGTGGCTGGGCCAGCGATGCCGCCGTCATCGCCCAGGCCATGGCCAAGGACGCCGCCCGCCAGTCCACCGGCGGCAAGGAACGCACCGACGAGAGCACGTACGAAATCACCCTCTTTCGCCCCTTTTCCGTGGGTATTGCTCCGTCCCCGCCGGTACGGGTGCAGGGGCGGCCGGAAATCTTCTCCACGGCCACGCTCGATCTGATCGTCGCCGGCCAAACCGCCGTGGCTTACGACCACGCCAACCGCAAACTCTGGGAGAGCAAATTCGGTCAGCCGCTGGTCTTCGCAGAGGCGGGTGGTTCCGATGAAGAATACGCCTCGGGCACCCACCCGAAGGTCGCCACGACCGGGCATCCCTGCCTGGAGGATGGCGAACGGTTTTACCTCTTTGATCGCGCATTTCTCGCGGCGTTCGAGCGGAAGAGTGGACGCATCCTGTGGCGCCTGCCGAGCGTCGGGATTCGCAAGGTGCAGCTCGACGGCAAAGGCCATCTCTATGTCCTTTCCGCCAATGGCAGCGCCGACTCCATCCACACCGGCAGCGACGCCGGGGCCGAGCCCGTGACCATGAAGGTCGAAGCCGCGAAGGGCAAAATCCTGTGGAAGCTGGAGAAGTATCAGGACTGCTTCGTCACCGGCGGCGATCTCTACGCCGCGCGGGAAACGCGCAATAGCGAAGACGCGGTGAATCAGGTCTTCGACCGGAGCAAAGCACCCCAGACTCGTTTCAAACTCTACAAACTCAGCACCCGCGACGGCCAGCCGCAGTGGGAATGGTTCCAAACCCGCCGCCCGCTCTGGATCGATGCCGATGAAAAGAAAGTCGGCCTGCTTTTCTACGACGAATTGCAGCTGCTGAAGTCGATCGCGCTGTAGGGTTCGACTCCAGGCGACGCTGTCACTCCGTGCTTCACGCAGCCCCCTGCGTGAAGCGAAAAAGATTACCCTGCGTCTTCGGCGCAGGCATTCATCTCCTCACGCAGAAGGCTGCGTGAGCCACGTCAATGCAGCGGCGCGTAGTCTTGATTTCGAGCCGGCTACAGTGTCTTCACCGGCCGCGCCGAACTGGCCAGTACCGGGAAATGTTCGCGCACAAAACTGCGGACGCTGCGCTGCCAGACGTCGGCAGAATATTCGACAAGGAAGGAGTGCCCGCCATCCGGGATGAATTCACAGGAACCCGGGGCCAGGCTCCGGCTCACCTCGCGGACATAGCGGACGCCGACGGTTTCATCGCGCTCTCCCTGGAGCAGCAAAACCGGGCACTGCACACTGCGAGCGTATTCGGCGGGATTGTGGGTGAAGGGATTGAAGCCCTGCTGCACACCCGCCCAAAAAGCGATGCCTTCGGCAAAAGGAAACCGCGGCAGTCCGAGCCGGACCACCCGTACGCCAATCACGTGGGTGAAACGATCGAAGGGGCACTCCAGGACCAACGCATCGGGCTTTACCAGCCCGCGATGCACCGCTCCGAGAATCGCCACGGCGCCCATCGACGGACCGTAGAGCATCAAGGGCCGCCCCAAACTGATCTCGCGGGCCTGCCGAAATGCCGCCGCGACGTCTTCGGCCTCGTGATACCCGATGCTCGTCTCGCTCCCGGCTGAGCCCCCGATGCCATGTGGGTCGACCAGCCAAAGCTCGCAGCCCATGGCGGCAAACTCCTTCGCCGCGCGGAGCAGCGTATCCTTGCTCGCGCCGTAGCCGGGGAACATCAGGACGACGGGAGCGCCCTTACGATGGCCGGGCACCCGCCAAGTTTCGAGTTCGATCCCGTGGGCACCGGGAAAGCGGCGCGTCTCAAAAGTCAGCCCCATGTCAGCGGGCGTCTGGTGATTGATCTGCCGGCGCACCGTCGGGCCCGCCAGAATGGTGCGCACCCATTTCCAGCCCTTGAGTTCGCTCATCCGGGTGCCACGGGCATCGACCGGCGCATAGTGCGTCATCGCGCGGGCTTCGAGATAGAACACCACATTCAGCGCGATGAAAAGGATCGAGGCGACGATCGCCACGGTCCAGCCGAGGCGGCGCGGCCAGGAGGAGCGTTTCTTCGGCGCGGGCAGGGTTTCGGAAGATATTACGGCGCCCATGCTACAGCGATTTCACGCGAATCCAGGTCTCCGCCCGTGCGCCTGATACCCGATCGATCGCACAGACGCGATGTTCGCCTTCGGCCAGAGGTAACTCAGCTTCCGTCCCTTTCGCGGTGAAGTGCAGCGAATCGCTTTCCCACTCGATCTGGCCGGTACCACCCGCGATCAGGCGCACCCGTTTGCTGCTCGGCAGGTCGGGATCGATGACGTAAGTGGTGCCAGGCACCGGGCTGACGATACGCAGCCCACCCGGCGGTGGAAGGACCACGGCTTCGCCGCCCAGCGAAGACTCCGCACTCGCCAGCCACTCGGCATAGATGGACGGAAGACGCACGCGACCGTCGTCTTCGTAATCTTCCGGGCTTTCTGCGGCGGGCAGATTTTCGGCGAGGAATTTCTCCCGTATGCCCGTGGGCCAGCCTTTGGTGATCCGGCGGCCGGTGAGCGGGTGGACATCGGCTTCGACGAGGTTCGGCGGCGGGGTAAACCAGCTCGTGGCAAAGCGCGTGTGCAGGTGATCCATCACGGCGTGCATGATCGGTGCCGCACCGCTGACGCCCGAGACGCCCTTCATCGCTTTGCCATCGAAATTGCCGACCCAGACGCCGACGGTAAACTCCGGGGTGTAACCCATCGCCCAGTTGTCGCGGTAGTCCGTGCTGGTGCCGGTCTTGCACGCGACCGGGTAGGAAAAGCGCAGGGCCGAGTCGGGGCCGAAGGAGGGGATGCGGGCGGTGTTGTCGCTGAGAATATCCGCGATCAACCAGCAGGCGCGGGACTCGGCGACCTGGCGGCCCGGTTCCGGCGGCCGTCCTACAAACAACCTACATGGACGGTATTCGCCGAGGCGGGCGAGGGAGGCGTAGGCGTTGGTCAGTTCGAGCAGGCGCACCTCGGCATTTCCGATGGTGAGGCCAACGCCATACTCCGCAGGTTGGCGCGAAAGCGACGTAAAGCCGCAGTCGAGCATGCGTTGATAGAGCGTTGGCGGGCCCCCGATCGATTCGAGCGCGCGCACGGCGGGGATATTCAGCGAACAGGCCAGTGCACTCCGGAGGCGAACGGGACCCGCACAACGCCGCGCGTAGTTTTCAACCCGGATCAGGCCAGTCGGCGTGTTGAATTCCGTGGGCACATCGGGAAAGATCGTGGCCGGAGTCGCGCCGCGTTCGAGGGCGAGTTCGTAGGTGAAAGGTTTCACGGTGGAGCCGGCAGAACGCGGAGCCCACGCGCCATTCACCTGACCGGAGCCGGGCGAAAAATAATCTTCCGAACCGACCAGGGCGAGGACGTCGCCGGTGGCGTTGTCGATGACGACCACAGCGCCGTTGCTCACGCGTTTATCCCGCAACGGCACGATCTGTTCACGCAGCCGGGCTTCGACGAAACGGTTCAGCGCGAGATCGAGCGTGGTTTTGATTTGCGCCTGCGAACGGTCCGCAGTGCGGAGCGCGAGATCGACGAAATGCGGCGCGGCGAACTGGCGCTGCGGGGGCCGCACTCTCGGCGTTTCCGCCAGGGCGCGCCCATAGGCTTCGTCGGTCAACCAGCCGTTTTCGCGCATCCGGCGGAGCACGGTGCGCTGCCGGGCCTGCGCAGCGGCGAGCGAGCGGTGAGGGTTCAGCCGGTTCGGATTTTTGGGCAGGCCGGCGAGGAAAGCCGCTTCCGCATCGGTCAGGTCGCGCAGCGGTTTGCCGAAGTAGTAGTTCGACGCGGCGGCGATGCCGACATTGAGGTGGCCGAGGTCCACGCGGCTGACGTACTCAGCAAAGATCTGCTCCTTGCTCCATAGCTGCTCCAGGCGCAGGGCGGTGATGGCTTCGATGATCTTCGTGCGGAAAGTGCGCGGGCGCGGCTCCGCGACTTTGACGAGCTGCTGCGAAATAGTCGAAGCGCCCGAAACGATGCGCCGCTTTTTGAAGCCGTCGCGCACCGCCCGTCCGATCGCGACCCAGTCCACTCCGCCATGGGTGAAGAAGCGTTTATCCTCGGCGGCCAGCACGGCGTGCACGACGCGATCCGGCACCTCATTAAAAGCAACACGGCGCGTGAACCCGCTATCAGCGCGGGTTTCGCGCAGAGTCAGTCCGTGCCGGTCCACAAACTCGGTGCTCTCGGCCGGCGGCTTTTCCAGCGAAGCCGGAATCGGCACCAGCTTCAGCCCGAGCCAACCCACCACCACGGCGCCCAGCAGAGTCTGAGCGCCGCGCCGCAACCACACGCGGCTTCGATGCGACAACGGCTTCACGGCCTATTGCAGCAAGGGTTTGGCTTCCACCTTCATCGATTCGGTGAGGCCGCATCGCTCGGGGTGGTACATTTCTTCGATCTTCGCGCACGGCGCCGTCGCGACGCCGGACGCGGCGACGCGGGCGAGATAACGAATCACGAAACGGCCCGGGAACACGCGGTTCGCAAAGAACAACGCGCGGTCTTCGCGCAGCTCGCGGTAGTCGCTCATCCAATCGCTGCCCATCTGCGCGCCCTGCATTTCCTGGGTCTTGAAGGTCGGGTTCACCGCTTCGAAAACCGCCGGGAGAGGATCCTCGATCGCGATGTAGCTGGCGTGCTCGCGGACTTCGACGGTGAGGGTCACGAGCACGCGGTCACCCACGTGCAGGTCCTTCGCATCACCGATGGTACCGTCATCCTCGATCTTCTGGTAGCGGCGGTTCAGCGTGTAACCGCGATCCTGCGCGGGCTGTTCCTTCAGCGCCGGGTACGACTCGACCATGACCTCGGTGTACAGCCGGCCCGGTTTGGTCGGCGTGAGGGAGAGCGGCTCCTTCGACGCCGCAGCGACGACCGGGAAGACCTGCGCTTTGGTTTCGGCCTTAGTCCCGAGGCTGAAGGTGGTGTTTTCCTGCCCCCACTTCAATTTGCCGGCGAGGCTCTTGTTATCCTTCTCCGTACGCGTGAGGTAGTCGCTCATCGCGAGCAGCGCCCAGGAGTTGCCCTGCGTGGTCCACCAGTGGCCATCGCGGCGGGCGTTGAACAGATCGGTCGCCAGCGCATCGGTGCGCGGAGAGTTCACATTGCGATGCGACCAGCAGAGCAGCTGGAGCGCGATGGAGCGGGCCGGGCTCCAGAACCAGGATTCATCCGGATGTACCTTTGCTTCGGCGAGCAATTGGTCGGCCATGGCGCCGGGGCCTTTGCTTTCGAGCACGGCCAGAGCAAGCAAGGCGCGATCTTCCTCGGTGAGCAGGTCGCGTTTGTCGAAGAGCAGCGTGTGATACGCCGGCTCGGCGCGCCCGGCGAAAGCGAGCGCGTAGACCACGAGGCAACGTTCACGCAGATCCCACAAGGTCTTCACCTCGGCGGTGCCGCGGAGCTGCTCGCTCATCCATTTCATGAGGCGTTCGTAGTCCTCCTCCGGCACGGGATGCCCCTGCTGTTTCGCAAGGGTGAGGGCGATGGAGCCGTAGGCGCTGCCCCAGAGCATCGGGCTCGCTTCGCCCGGCCAGTAGGACAAACCACCGCTCTCGGTCTGCATACTGAGCAGGCGATTCACCCCGCGGGTGATGGAGCGATCCACTTCCTCCTGCGGACGCTGGAGCGAAGGAAGCTGATCCTTGATCTTGCGCAACGTGAGCCAGGGCAGCGTGCTCGAGGTGGTCTGCTCCACACAGCCGTAGGGATAGTGGAGGAGTTGATTCAGTGCTTCCTGCAGCTCGATCGCGCGGGAATTGGTGAGGCTCACTTTCACCGTGCCTTTGCCTTCGAGCAGCTGCGGATCGACGCCGTCGAGCAGGTTCTCGATCGGGGCATCCACGCGCTGCGTTTTCACATGGCGGAGCAATGGCGCGGGGTACGCGACCTTCAGCGTCGTCTGCACGGCATCGCGATGGATCGTCTCGCCGCTGGTGAATTTCACGCTCCACTTCCACACCGCGGTGCCGGTCTCGGTAAATTCCACCGGGAACTCCACGGCCATCGACGCCTTCGCGCCGAGCTTCACGATCTGCTTGGAAGTCTCGGCTTTGACTGCGCCGTCAAAGATCACTTTCACTTCCGCTTCGCCGGTGAGGTCGGTGGTATTGTGCAGCACCGCGCGCAGGGAGATCTTGTCGCCCACATTCGCGAAGCGCGGGAGGGACGGCTCAAGCATCACGGGTTTGTTCACTTCGAAGGCTGACTCAGCGTTGCCGAACTGATCCTTCGCCGTCTGGACCACGGCCATGACGCGATAGCGGGTGAGGCTGTCCGGCGCGGTGAAACTCGCATCGAGTTTGCCAGTCGCGTCAGTCTTGAGCGTCGCGTTCCAGAAAGCGCAGGCGAGGAAGTTCTTGCGCAGTTGATTCAGATCCTCACCGCCACCGCCGACGAGGTAACCTTTGTTGCCAAACGCGCGCCCTTCCGGGTCTTCCTTGAGCAGCGATGGCAGCGTGAGCGCGGTGCTGACCATGAGCGGGCGCGGTTCGTTGAAGAAGGTGAGCGGATCGGGCGTGGTGTAGCCGGTGAGGCTGAGCACCCCTTCATCGACGGCAAAGAGCGTCACCTCGGCATCGCGCACCGGCTTGCCTTCGTAGTCGAGCACCTCGGCGCTCACGCTCACCTGCTCGCCGGGCAGATAGGCCTTGGCGCTGGGCTTCACGTAGACGGTCAGTTTCGCATCCGGGCGCGACACTTTCAGTTCGCAGTAGCCGATGCGGTATTCCGGCGCCTTGAATTTGCGCGGGCTCGCATCCGCCCCGCGCAGCAGCATAACCGAGACGAACACATTCGGTGCGTCGCCCGGTTGCAGCGGCACTTCCACGACCGGGGCGTTGCCCTCGAGTTTCGCGATGAAAGAGCGCAGCACTTTTTCGCGTTCGATGGTGATCAGCGCGTCGCCGCCGATCGGCGTTTTCACGAGAATCTTCGCAGTCTCACCCGCGGTGTAGTCGTCCTTCTCGGGAACGAGTTCGACCTGGAAGGGATTGCGGTAATCCCACGCGGTCGCCCCGACGCCATACACCTGGAAACTCGTCGTGGTGACCACGGCGTGGCCTTCGGCATCCTTCGCCGTGACTTCGAGCAGGTACTGCCCCGGCTGATCCGGGGTCAACGGCTCGGCCAGCGTCGTGGGCGCGACCACCCAACGATCGCCGGACTTCGTGACCACCGAGGTTTTCGCCGACCGGCGGGTGAACAGGTTGAAGCGCGGCTCGTTGCGGTACTCGGTCGCATCGTTGCCGTCCTCCACCCGGTTGTTCTGCCAATCGATGCGGGTGAGCTGCACTTCCATGCTGACCGGTTCCGGGGTCGGCGTGCCATCGGTGCGAATCGCCACCGCTTCGAAGGGGATCGCTTCGCCCACGTGGAGCAGCGAACGGAACTGGCGCACGCCGAGATAGAAGTCCGAGCTGTGCAGGGTGAACTCATTTGCCTGCGAGACGGTCTGTTGATTGATGTCGGTGACTTCGCAGAGCACCCGCACTGAACGCGGCTGCGGCGCCTTTTCGTTGATCGGCACCTTCGCTTCGACCGTGGCGCCGCCTTTGTCGTCGAGCGCCGCTTCGCCCTGCTCGGAGACTCCCCCGCTGCGATCGAGATGCTCGCGCAGGCGGTAGTCGCTGATCGAGTCGTTGAAATCGAAGTCGTCGAAACCCTCCGGGGCGAACGCCTCATCGTGCGCATTGAGCGACCAGGTGAGCTTCGCCTTCGAGAGCGCTTTGCCCATATAGTACTTCGCCGTCACGGGCAGCGAAAGATCAGCCGGGCCGGGTACTTTCGGACCATCGCCGATCACGATCTCAAAGGCATTCGGCTTGAATTCCTCGACCTGAAATTCGTGCGAAGCCACCGCGTTTTCCGGCGCACCCGGACCGGTGAGATTCAGCTGCGCGCGGTAGAAACCGAGCGGCGTCGGCGGCATGGCAATGTCTTCGGCAAAAGAGCCGAGCGCATTGAGCGTCACGTCCTTGGTGAAGAACTCCCGGTCGCGGGCGTCGTAGACGCTGAGCTTTACCTTCAGCCCCGCGGCGCTGGCTTTTTTGCCGGGACGCCAGTCGCGCAGGATGCCTTTCAGATGGACCGTTTCACCCGGGCGATAGACGCCGCGCTCGGTGAAAAGAAACGCGCGGATGTCGTTCGACGAAGATCCCTCCTCCTCATCAGACGAAAACTGCACATCCACCCGCGCCAGATCGATGTAGTTCTGCCCGTCGCGGAATTCGATGAGGTGCGAATCGCCCGCTTTTTCCACAAAGATCCAGCGCGCCTCCGGCACTGCGGGCAGCCGGGCGATGCCGACTTCATCCGTCGCGCCGGTCGCGAGCACTTTGTCCTTCTCATTGAGCAGGCGGATTTTCGCGGCCGGGATCCCCTTCCCAGTCCTCAGCGAGAAGACATGGAAGAACGTCTCGCCGGGGGCGCGTTTCCAGACCGCGCCGAAATCCGTGAGCTGCACGATGGTCTGCGAACCCGGACGCTTTTCCTGATCCTTCGGCGGATCGATCTGCTCGGCGGTGAGCAGTACCACGCCGGCGCGGCCGGGGCCGACAATCTTGCTCCAGTCGAGCGCGACCTCCTGTTGCTCATCCGTGCCATTGGTCCCGTCCACGGTGCCCTGCCAGATCACCTGCCCGGGAAGATCTTTGGGGTCGACCTTGGTGTGCGACTCATCCTCCTGATCTTTCGGCGCTTCGTAGTAGTCCCGTTCGTAGGTTCGCAGCGCGACGGGAATTGCCGTGCCGGTGAAGAGCTTCGCGCTCACCTGGATCTTCGGCACATTCACGGCGAGCAGGTGAAACTTCCGCTCCCCGTTTTTCATCTGATGCGTTTCGTACGCTTCGAAATACAGGCGCGGAGGGATGGGTTCGAAGGTCTGCTCCTCGATCGTGCCCTTGCTCAAAACGAACGGCTCGGCGGCCGGTAAGCCCGGCTCGATGGCCACGCGGTAACTGGTGCCGAGGACGAACTCGCCCGTGTACTCGATCTGCCGGCCGGAGACCTTGGCCTCCAGATTGCCGGGTTGCGGGGTGATGCTGATCCAGCGGGCCAGGGCCTTGGTATCGAGCTTGTCGCGCAGGCTCTTGGAGAAATTGATGCGCAGGGATTTCCCTTCGTTCAGGTAATTCGTCGCCTCGATTCCGCTCAACTCGAACGGCTTCACATTGCCGATCGGAATCTCGAGCGTGTTCAAAGTGCGCAGATCACCCGCCCGCGAAGGCAACCCTGCGGCGACCATGAGCCGCCAACCGTCGCCCACCGGGAGCGGTTTGGCCGGGGCGACAAAAATCTGATTCTGGCGCAAGCCACCGGGCATCACCTCGGAGCGGAACCGCTCCGTCCAGGCGAGCAGCGAACGGCCATAGCTCACCTCCCACTTGCTGAAGTAGCTGAGACCCGGGCGCTTTTCGGTAGTGCCGAGGACCTTCGCCGGCACACTGCCACCGCCCGCACGGGTGAAGCTCAGGCTGCCCGCGACGTCGGCCGGGTCGATTTCCGCATTCAAAAGCAGCGCCACCTCCGGCTCGGCCGACGCGTCGCTTTCGCTGCGGTAGGAAAGATTGGTCCACCCCTGGACGGCAAAGGGCGGCATATCCAGCGTGCGATGCCAGTCCTCCGGCATCACCTCACCCGCCAGCGTCTTCAGCCCATCGCGCAGCCGGATCTGAATGGTCGAGCCGAGCGGCCAGGCTTCGCCCGGGACAAAAACGCCGCTGCGCATGCTTTGCCAGGTCCACTTGCCCGGGACCGACGGCACCGTTTCGAGCGGCGATTCGTCGATCGGTTTGCCGACTTCGGCCGAGGCGATCATATCCTGGCTGAAGCGGACCTCGAGCGTGCGGCCGGGGGAGGGTTGGCCGGAGGTTTCGATAAAATCGACGGTAGGCGGGGCGGCCAGACCGGAGACGGAGAGAAGCAGACCGAGAGCGAGAGCGAACAGACGCGTTTGCATGGCTGAATGGTGGTTGATGCGTTTAGAACCGGTTACGCGATGCCGACGGACGATCTTTCAACTTTTTTACCCGGATGCACGGATCATCTTTCCCTCTGAACTCCGGCCCCCATCTTCCCCCGGCCTGAGGCACGCTTCCTGCACTCCCGGCCTAGGAACCTTCCAACCAACATGAAACATCTTGTCCTCGCCCTCAGCGCCGCTGCCCCCCTCCTGCTCGCCGGTTGTGCCGGTGTAAAGGTCGTCGATACCCAGGTAGCCAGCGGGGCGGCCAATCCCCGCTCCATTTACATTCGTCCCTTTGACGCGAGTGGCGCCGAATACGTCGGCCAGCATCGCGGTGGCAAGGGTGAGCGCCCGATTCGCCAATCCCTGGCCGGCCGCCTGTTTGCCCAGGATCTGAAGCAGGAACTCGAAAAAATGGCCCCGGCCATGGTCATCGAGAGCGATGAACGCCCGACCGAAGGCTGGCTGGTGGAAGGCACCCTAGATACCGTACACGGTGGTTCGGCGACCGGCCGCGCCGTGCCGCTCGCGGACACCGCGGGTCTCGGCCAGTCGAAGGTGAAAATCCACGTGCGCATCCGCGACCTGGGCGGCAGCAACACCTGGGACGACAAGGACGCCGGCAAGCTGAGCCGCCGCGGCAATGTGATTTACGAATTTGACCTCGAAGGCGGCAGCCACGCCTCGGGCCGTCATGGCGGGATCTCCGCCCCGGGCTTTGGCGAACCCGAACCCTTTGACTTCCGGAATGCCGCGGAACGCGTGATGATCGCGCTTTCGGTCGATCCGCACCGCGAAGGCATCCGCCAATCGCCGGTGATCCGGTAAGTTTCCGAATTTTTTGGTGGTGGTTACCAGGGAGGGCGGGATTCCCGCCGGGACAGTCGTGCCAGTGAGCGCGGCGCTCGGTGGAGATCCCGCCCTCCCAATTTTTTGGGGGTAGCGCGGAGGCGAAAGAAAGTTTTCTCCAGCTCGTCGGGGAAGCCCGGAATTTGGAGTTAGAGCGGAGTTCCCAAACCAATGGGCGGTTGATATGATCGCGGGCCGTGAAACCGGCGTTCCCCCTCATCGAACCCCTCGAGGCGCGCATCGCGCCTGCGATGGCCACCTTGCAAATCGTGGATGCGCACACGGCGACCTACACCGACAGCGACGGAGATCTCGTCTCGGTGAAGGTTTCCAAAGGCACACTGGACTCCGGTGGCGCCAACTTCATCGGCATCGCCAGCGGCTCGGGCGACCAGCTCCAGCAGCTCGATCTGACCGACATCATGTTTGCCGGAGCTAATGTGACGATCACGGCTGCGCCACCTGCCGCCGGCCCGGGCGATGGGTTCGTGCATATCGGCTATTTGAATGCCACCGGCTTCGACCTGGGAGCGGTGAACATCCATGGGGATCTTGGGGCCATCGATGCAGGTGACAGCACGGCGAAAACGCCCGCGCTGAAGAGCCTCACGCTGCAATCATTTGGCACCTTCGGCACCACCACTGGGGCACCGAATTTGAACAGCGACATCGTGGGCGGCATTCGCACGCTGACGATCAAGGGCACGATGTCCGACGCCGTGCTGGACGTGACGGGCGGAACGGACGGCAAGATCGGGGCAGTGACGATCGGGGGGTCCCTCCTCGCCGATGCTTCCATCCTCACGGCCAATAGGGGGTCGATCCACAGCACCGGCGATATTGGGAAGGTGAAGATCGGGCTTCATCTCGAAGGAGGTGGCGGCACGGGTTCCGGTTCCATTCGCAGCGATGGAAAGATCGGCCCGGTCACCATCGGCGGCCACATTTTCGGCGGCGGCGGGGTGAACAGCGGCGTGGTGCGGAGCGGAGGCGACATGGGCAATGTCTCGGTCGTAGGCGACATCATTGGCATCAGCACCGGCCCCAATGGCGGCATCGTGAGCGGCGGGAAGCTGGGCAATGTTTTCGTGGGTGGATCGATGCAAGGCAGCCTGATCATCGCCAATCTCCCCAACAACGCGGTGATCATGAGCGCGAAGGACATGGGGAACGTCACGATTTTGGGAGACATGTCCGGCGCCGGCACGCCCAACTCGGCGACGATCACTTCCGGCGGCAAGATCGCGAGCGTGACGGTGAATGGATCCATCACCGCTGGAATCGCGGCCAATACCGCGAAAATCACCGCAGCCACAAGCATCGGTAAAGTCGTGATCGGAGGCGACCTGAGCGGAGGCTCTGCGAGCAGCCTCGGCAGTGCGAATGGGTCCGGATCGATCGTCGCGGATACGATCGGGAGCATCACCATTGCCGGCTCTTTCAGCGGCGGCAGCAATAGCAGCAGCGCAGCGCTGACCGAGGCGGGGATCATTTCGGCCACCAGCGTCAAGCAGCTCACGATTCTGGGGGACCTGCTGGGCGGTTCCGTGACCAGTAGCGGATCGATCAACGCCTCGGGGGCAATCCTGGTGGACAAACTCGGCAAACTGGTGGTGAAAGGTGTGCTGGCCGGCGGGAACAATAGCGGAACCGGCACCAACACCGACACCGGCGTGGTCAAGGCAGATACCATCGATTCCATCCTGATCGGCTCAGGCGGCTTGAGGGGAGGCAGCGCGCAAAATGGAGATATCCTCCGGTCCGGGGTGATCAGCGCCACGACGAAAATTAAAACGCTGACAATCAATGGCGACCTGGACGGCGGCGGCGTGAGCGGGGACGCCATCGTGGACAGCACTGGAACCATCGTGGCCGGCCACATCGACAAACTGCTGATCACCGGATCCATCAATGCAGGCTTCCGCAGTCAGATGTCGACGGGCACCGTCGCAAACACGGGCTCGATCAATCTGGCGCACGACATCAGCTCGCTGACTGTCCGGGGCAGTCTGAACGGCACGGCGGATTCAGGAGCTGGCGCGGTGCCTGTGGTGATCAGCGCCCGAGGGCAGGCGACGCCGAAGGGCGCCAAAGATCTAGCCATCGGCAGCTTGAGCATCGGAGGCGATGTTTTCCTCGCGAAAATCCTCGCCGGCTACGACCCCGCCCTCGTTCCGCTCAATGGCGACGCGCAGATCGGCAAAGTGAGTGTGGTGGGCGACTGGTCCGAGAGCAGCCTGGTGGCGGGGGTTAAAAATGCCGCATCAACCAACGTCTTTTTCGGAGACGGCAATGACGCCTCGATCGGCGCGGGCAATGCGGGTACTACCGCGTCCATCGCCAGCATCACGATCGGCGGCGTCATCAGCGGCCGCGCTGGCACCGGTGATCACTTTGGTTTTGCTGCGCAGAAGATCGCGAAATTTACCCTTGGCGGACTCAAAATCCCACTGGGGGCGAGCCCGTTCACACGCGACATCGGGACGGCGGGCGACGTTTCGATTCACCTGCTTTGAGATTCAGGAGGGCGCCGGCGTCCCATGCCGTGGAGTCACAAAAGCGTCACCAAACCGCCTCACCTTTCCGCTCGTCACTCATGCGGTGACGGGCAAGAGTCGCTCCGATGAAGCAGATCAATGCGTCCCATTTCCTCAGCCGGGAGCTTTCGTGGTTGGAGTTCAATCAACGAGTGCTCAACGAAGCGCTCGATCCGGCGAATCCGCTGCTGGAGCGGGTCAAATTTTTCTGCATCACCAGCTCGAACCTCGACGAATTTTTTGAAGTCCGCGTCGCCGGGCTCAAGCAGCAGATCGAATCCGAAGTCGTGGAGCGGAGCAACGACGGGCGCACGGCGAGCGAGACCTTCCGCACGGTGTATCGGCGGGTGCGGACGATGATCGATCAGCAGTACAAACTCTGGCGCGAAGAACTCGTCCCGGCGCTGGCCAAGGAGGGCATGGTTTTCCACGAACCCGGCAAGCTGAACACGAAAGACACGGCCTTCATCGAGAACTACTACCAGACCCAGGTGCGGCCGGTGCTCACGCCGCTCGGCATCGATCCGGCGCACCCGTTTCCGCAGCTGCTGAACAAGTCGCTGAATATCGTGGTCTCGCTCGAAATGGAGCGAAACGGCGAAATCGAGCGCCGCCTCGGGGTGGTGCAGGTGCCGCGTGTGCTGCCGCGCCTCGTGTGGCTGCCGCGCGAGGATGAAGGGCTGGAGTACGTCTTCCTCGGCTCGCTGATCGGGACCCATCTCGCCGATCTTTTCTCCGGCGGAAAAATCCTGGGCTGGTGGCATTTCCGGGTCACGCGCAATGGCGAGCTGTACATCGACGAAGAGGACTCCGGCAACCTGCTCAAAGCCGTGGAGCAGGAGCTCCACAATCGCCGCCGCGGGGCCGCCGTGCGCCTCGAAGTCGACGACGATTGCCCGAACGATATCACCAAGGCCCTGCTCGAAACGCTCGAGCTGACCAACGACGATCTGTACCGGATCGATGGACCGCTGAATCCCACGCGGCTGATGGCGATCTATGAGGGTGATCATTCGCCCGAGCTGCGCGACAAACCGTTCGTCTCCCCGATCGCTCCGGCTTTCCGCGGGGCGGGCGATCTTTTCTCGGTGATCCGCCAGCGCGATGTGCTGCTGCATCACCCGTACGAAAGCTACGCGAGTGTGGTCGATTTCCTGGAACAAGCCGCGGCCGATCCGCATGTGCTGGCCATCAAGCAGACGCTCTATCGCACGGGTGGTGACGCCCGCATCGTGGGCGCGCTGATGAATGCGGTGAAAAACGGCAAGCAGGTCACCGCCGTGACCGAGTTGAAAGCGCGCTTCGACGAAGCGAACAACATCCTCTGGGCCCGGCGCCTGGAGGAAGCCGGCGTGCACGTGGTCTACGGCATCGTGAACCACAAGGTGCACGCGAAGATCGCGCTGGTGGTGCGCCGCGATGACGACGGGCTGCGCCGCTACGTGCACCTTGCCACGGGCAACTACAACCCGTCTACGGCGCGGCTTTACACGGATCTCTCGCTCTTCACCTCGCATCCGGATTTCGGCGAGGACGCTACGAACCTTTTCAATCTGCTCACGGGGCTGGGCCAGTTTCAGGGCGCGCGGAAATTCATCATCTCGCCGTTCACACTGCAGGAGTCGCTGCTCAAATTCATCGAGCACGAAGTGGCGAATGCGAAGGCCGGCAAACCAGCGCGCGTGATCGCAAAGATGAATGCGCTGGTGGATCGCGAACTGATCGAGGCGCTCTATCGCGCGAGCCGCGCGGGAGTGAAGATCGAGCTGATCATCCGCGGCATTTGCTGCCTGCGGCCGGGCGTACCGGAGGTGAGCGAAAACATCACGGTGCGCTCGATCGTCGGGCGATTCCTCGAGCACTCGCGGATTTTCTATTTCGAAAACGGCGGCGATCCAAAGGTCTTCGTCGGCAGCGCGGACTGGATGCCGCGCAATCTTTTTCGCCGGATCGAGACGGTCTTCCCGATCGAGGACGCGTCGCTCAAACGCCGGATCATCGACCAAATCCTGGCTGTCCATCTGGCGGACGACACGAAGGCCAGCATGCTGACCGAGGAGGGCCGCTATATCCGCCAGACACGGGCCAAGGGCGCCACGCCGCGCAACAGCCAGGACGAGTTCATGACGCTGGCCACGGGTGAAGCCAAACCTCGCCGCAAACAGAAAGCGGTGAGGGAGTTGCTCACGCAGCTGGAGGTGGCGAAGGCGCCGAACGCGTAGGGGCGGTCCCGGAAAAGTCAGTTCCGTGGCTCACGCAGCCTCTGCGTGAGATGAAAGATCACCCGGCGCCTAACAGGCGCAGGCATGCTTCGTTTCACGCAGAGGGCGGCGTGAACCCCGGCCCCGAGGCGATGGTTTTTCCTCCCCTCATTGCGCTTCTTCGCGTCCTTTGCGGCTTTGCGGCAAGCCTCAGCGCAAAGGACGGAAAGTTAAAACGTAGTGCTCCTTTACGGGATCACTTCGAACTGCTGCATGATGCGGAAGTCTTCGTAACGGACGTCCACGTCATTCATCGTCAGCGTGCGGATGCGTTCGAGGCTGAAGGCTTCGACATTGAAGCTCGCGAGCACGCTGCCGAAGACGACGGCCTGGCGGAGGGAATCGAAGTTGATGGCCTTGCCATTCTGCGCGGCCAGCCAGCCGGCGAGGCCGCCGGCAAAGGTGTCGCCCGCACCGGTGGGGTCGTGAATGTCTTCCAGCGGGTAAGCGCCGCAGGAGAAGAAACGGTTTTCACCGAAGAGCAGCGCGCCGTGTTCGCCTTTTTTGATGACCACGTATTTCGGCCCGAGCTTCTGGATCGCGGCGCCGGCGCGGATGAGGCTGGTCTCCTGGGTGAGGAGGCGGGCTTCGGAGTCGTTCAGGATCAGCAGATCGATACGGCCGAGCAGACGGATCAGCTCTTCCTTCGCGATGTTGATCCACAGATCCATGGTATCCGCGATGACGAACTTCGGGCGCGCCATCTGGTCGAGCACGTGGTTCTGCAAATTCGGCCCGATGTTTGCGAGGAGCACGTAGGGCGTGTCGCGATAGCTTTCCGGCAGCGTGGGCGTGAAATGCTCGAAGACGTTGAGGTCGACCGAGCGGGTTTCGCGCACGTTCATGTCGAGCATGTACTCGCCGGACCAGCGGAAGGTCTTGCCCTCGGCGGTCTGCAGGCCGGCGAGATCGATGTCGCGGGAGCGGAAGAACTCGACGTGGGCCGGCGGGAAATCGCTGCCGACCACGCCCACCAGATTCACCTGCGAAAAGAAACTCGCACCGAGCGCGGCGTAGCTCGCGGAACCGCCGAGCAGATCGGCATGCTCTTCAAACGGGGTTTTGACGGTATCGAGCGCGATGGAACCTACGACGAGAACGGACATGTGGGCGGCGGGTGAACGAGTGGCGGTGTGGTTGGGTAAAACGGGAGTTTGGGGGGCGGGGGGCGCGTTATCCGTCTGCCTGCGCCAATCCGCAATCCACAATTCGCGTCCGCGTTTCACGGGCGGCGGCGGCGATATCCGGCGCCTGGAGCAGACCGGAAACGATGACCACGCGCCGCGCGCCGGCGTGCAGGACCTCGGCGAGGTTTTCGAGTTTGATCCCGCCGATGCAGAAAATCGGGATGGAGACGAGTTCGTGCACCCGGCGGATTTCCTCGATGCCGATGGCCGGGCGGCCCGGCTTGGTCGGGGTGGGGAAAAGCGGGCCGAAGCCGATGTAGTCGGCGCCCTCCGCCTGAGCGGCGACGGCCTGGGCCACGCTGTGGGTGCTGCGGCCGATCAAAGGCAAAGCGACTTCGCCGGCGAGGGCGCGGCCGGCGCGCCAGCGGGCTTCTTCGATGGCGCCATCTTCCTGGCCCACATGGGCGCCCTGGGCCCCGATGCTCGGCACGAGTTCGGGGAAATCATTTACGATGAGGGGAATCCCGGCACTGCGGGTGATCGGCTCGATGCGCTGGCCGATTTCTTCGACGGTAAGGTCGTCGAAGCCTTTGGCGCGAAGCTGGAGGATATCCACGCCCCCGGCGCAGAGTTCGGAGGCCACGCGCTCCGCCTCCGCGGGCGCGGTGTAACCGAGATCGAGGATGCCGTAGAGGCGGGCGTCGAAGATCGATTTCATCGCGGCGAGCTTTCTACAGTTCGCACGGACGGCGGGGTTCGGCCGCCGCCCGGCAGATCGGGTTCAGTTTCGGCCAAAGCCGGAACTCGTGACTAGGCGCGGCCGAGGTATTCGCCGGTCGCGGTGCTGATCTTGACCTTCTCGCCTTCCTTGATGAAGAGCGGGACGGTGATCGTCTTGCCGGTTTCGAGCACGGCGGGCTTCTGCACGTTGTTCGCGCTATCGCCGCGGACGCCTTCGGCGCTCTCGGTCACGGTGAGGGTCACCTGCGAGGGCAGTTCGATATTGGCCGGCTTGCCTTCCACGTAGAGCACTTCCACGGCGAGGTTTTCGGTCAGGTAATCCTTGGTATCGCCGACGAATTCCGGATTGAAGGTGATCGTTTCATAGGACTCGGGGTCCATGAAGTGGAAGCCTTCCTGATCCTTGTAGCTGAACTCCAGCTTGGTCCGCTGTACGTCGACGGTGTCGACCTTGTCGGTGGAGCCGAAGCGCACGTCCGCGCTCTTGCCGGTGCCGATGTAACGGATGATGGCCTGCACGAAGGCGCGCAGATTGCCCGGCGTACGGTGCATGACTTCAAGCACGATGGCAGGGTTGCCATTGTAGCGAATGCACATGCCTTTGCGGAGATCGTTGGCGGCGGCCATGGTAAAAAAACGGTAAAAGAGGTTGGGTGGAGAGTGAACCTTCGGTTGAAAAGGGCGGTCACTATGGGTGGACTCCCCAAGGGGCGCAACCTTGTCTTTTCGTGACGGGTAGGAGGAGCCGCCAAGATGCCAAGACCTCAAGGAGATGCGGTCACTTGCTGCCTTGGTGCCTTGCTGCCTTGGTGGTTAGCCTAAACCTTCCCCGCGCTCGGGCAGAGGGGGGCGATTTCGCAGTGGGTGCAGTCGGGTTTGCGGGCCATGCAGCGACGGCGGCCGTGCCAGATGAGCCAGTGGCTGAAGATGGCCCAGTCGTCGCGGGGGACGATTTTGATCAGGTCCTGCTCGATCTTCTCGGGCGTGGTCTGGGTGGTGAGGCCGAGGCGGGTGCTGAGGCGCTGGACGTGGGTATCGACGACGACGCCTTCATTGCGGTTGAAGGCATTGCCGAGGACGACATTGGCGGTCTTGCGGCCAACACCAGCGAGGGCGGTGAGCTGGTCGAGTTCGCGGGGAACTTCGCCGTGGTATTTCGCCACGAGTTCGGTACAGCAGGCGCGGATGTTCTTCGCTTTGTTCCGGAAGAAGCCGGTCGATTGCACGAGCTTCTCCAGCTCTTCCTGGGAGATTTCCGCGTAGTCCTGCGCAGTGCGGCAGCGTTTGAACAGGGCTTTGGTGACGATATTCACCCGCACATCGGTGCACTGCGCGCTGAGGATGGTCGCGACGAGCAGTTCGAGCGGATTGGTATAATCCAGCTCGCAATGGGCATCAGGATAGGTGCGCGCAAGGGCCGTGCAGATTTCCCGCGTGCGTTCCGCCGTCTTCTGCGTGCGTTCCGCACGGGCGGCGGTTGATTCGCGCCCGCGGGCCGGGGCGCTCACTTCTTCTTCGTGGCGGGCGTCGGCGCAGCCGGTCCGAGTGCGGCGAGGCGCTCCTTGGCTTTCGGGGTGTATTCGCTTTCCGGATACTTCTTTACGAGATCCTGGTAGGTCTTGATCAAGGCGACCTTGCGCTCGGCGCGGTATTTCGCGTCGAGTTCGGCGGAGACATCCTTCTTCGCGGGTTTGCAGGACGTCGCGGTGATCGCCAGAGCGGCGATGAAGAGAACGGCAAAGAAACGCTGAGCCATGGGGAGTCGGTGTGCGTGGTTCAAGTTCAGTGCTTGGCTTCGGCTTTGGCCCCGGCCGGTTTGGCACCTGCTGCGGGCTTGGCCCCGGCAGCCGGTTTGGCTCCAGGTGAAGCTTTACCTTTGGGTGTCGGCGAAGCAGCCGGCTTCGGCTTGGGTCGTGGGATTTCGCCGGTGACCTGTTTTTCGATGAGCTGAGCGCCGCGCCAGAGGCCTTCCGCGGCGAGATCATGCTCGGCTTCGAAGAAGGTGGCGATCTTGATGTAGTTGTTGATCGCTTCCTCGAATTTGCCGAGTTTTTCGAGCGCCTTGGCGACAAGCATCATCGACTGGGCGCGCAGCTTGGGCGAACCGGTGTTCGACTTGGCCACGTTACCGAGCACTTCGATGGCTTCCTCGTATTTGCCCTGCTCAAAGAGACCGGCACCGATGCCATAGTTCGCCTCCATGACCTTCGTGCTCCACGGGTAGGTGGCCTTAAGCTGCTCGAGGAGTTTCTGGCCCTCGGCAGCTTTGCCTTCGGCTTGGAGAATCTTCGCGCGGCCCGCCATGATGATGGCCTGAGCGTCACCGATCGTGCGAGAGGCCTTGGACGGGTCCACGTTCGGCGGCACGGGATAATCCTTGGCCAGCTTGTCGAAAATCGCGGACGCTTCGGAATACTTCTTCTGGTCGATGTACCCCCCCGAGAACCGATCCATATCGGCCGGGGAGTAGATCAGATTCTTGTCATAAGAATCGACCATGATTTTGAACCAGTCCGTCTTCTTCTCGCGATCGTTGTCGGCGAGGAAGTTGGCCAGCCCGAACAGGATCTTCGAGCGGGTGGACTTGCCTTGGAATTTGTCCGCGAGGCCCTGGATATAAGCCTTCAGCTCGTCGGCTTTCTTCAAGCCGACCTGCATGCGGGTCGTCTCGATCTTGAGCAGGATTTCGAGCAGCTGCGAAACCATGTCGCTCTCGGGCTGCTTGATGATGCCATCTTCGGCGTTCTTCACCGCCGTCTGCATTCCCTGTTTCCAGGCATCCTGGTCAGCTTTGCTCAAGGCGAGGAACGGGCCGAGTTTTTCGGCCTTGGTCTTCCAGATCGTGGCCAGCTGGAGGTGCGCGCGGGCGACTTCCGGCTTGTCGCTATGCGCCGCGACGTACTCGTCGTAGAACTTGATCGCTTCTTCCTGCTTCTCCGCCTTGATGGCGAGCTGGGCCGAGAAATCGTAGGCCGAGAAGAGCCGGTCGCTGGTCGGGTACTTCGCGATGAAGTCCTTCATCAGATCGTAAACGGCGGTGTAGTCCGGCTTCGGCTTGTCCCCCCCCGCGGCCGCGGCTTTTTCGTCGGCTTCGTGCTGGAGCATCGACGCCATTTCGAAGTACGCCGGCTGGGCCGGTTCGCTGTCTTTGTGACCTTCGATCAGCTCTTTGTACGTGACGAGGCTGCCGGAGCGGTCGTTCGTCTGGGCCTGGGCACGCGCCTTGAAGTACAGCGCATTGGCCATCAACTGACTCTTCGGGAACTTCGTAATGAAGTCGCTCAGTTCCGCCAGCGCGGTCTTCGCATCGCCCGCGGCTCCCGTGATCTGCCCGACCCAGAACGCCGACTGCTCGGCCTGTTCGCTACCCGGGTACTTGTCGCGGACGCTCTTGAAGGTTTTGACCGCCTCGTCGTTTTTGCTCATCTCGCGCTGCACCGTGGCGAGCGCGAATTCGGCCTGCATGAGCAGGTCCTTGTCCTTCTGGGTCTTGAGCGTTTCTTCGAGGGATTTGAGCGCTTCTTCGTAGCGCTTCTGCGAGATCAGCGCGCTGGCTTTACTCATGAGCGCTTGCGCGGAGTATTTGCTCTTCGGGTAGGTCGCGATCTGCTCGTCGAAGTATTTGATCGCGGTGTCGAGGTTGTTGATCTTCGGATCGGTATCGAGGAAGACCGCGCCGACCAGCAGCGGGAGATTTTCCGCCACCAGATCGCCAGCATACGAACCCTTGAACCGCTCGTAAGCGGCCACGCTTTGCTCGGGCAGATGCTGCGCTGCGTAGCTGAGCGCTTCGAAGTAGCTGAGGAGCTTTTTCTGCTCCTTGTCGTCTTCGGCGACGAAGCCCTCCGCGAACTTCAGCAGCACGCGGGCTTCGTCGTATTTCTTCATGGCGAGGAAGATCTGGCCGGCCTTGAGCTTGGCCTCGACCGACTGATCCGGGCTGCCGTTGATCTCGTTCAGCTTTTCGCGGGCCTTTTCGGCGATGCGCTTCCACTGCTGGAATTTCGGCAAGTCCTTCACCGACGCCTGGGCCTGCGCGTCGTAGTATTTCACGCGCTGATCCTGGACCTGCTGCACGATTTCCTTCGGGCGCACTTCGCGGAATTGCTCGAGGGCCTGCTCGTTGAACTTCGCCTGCTCCTCGGAATCAGCCGGCGCCTGCGAAGCTTTCAGCGAGAGCACATTGCCGAGCTCCATGAAGGAGCTGTTCATCAGCGCGAGGTCATTCCGGGCAGCGATGATTTCGCGAAAGGTCTTTTCCGATTCGACGAGCAGACCCTTGGCTTTGTCGTCGGCCACGCCTTCCGGGCTGGTCTTCGCGCCGCCCATCCGGAGCACGAGGCCGCGCAAAAACTTGGCATCGAGAATGGTGGGGCTCTGCGGGAATTTATCGAGCGCCTGCTTCAGCGAGGCAGCCGCGCCATCGTAGTCTTCGATCTGCGCGAGCGAGCGGCCCTTGCCATAGAGCGCGGTTTCGACTTCCTGGCTGGCTGGGTACTTGGCGATGAATTCGTCGTACTTCACCACGGCATCCTGGAAAGCCTTCTTGCGCTCGGCCGTCTGGGTAATCGGGAGGTCGTTGGCTTTGGTGGAAATGATCTGCGGGATGAGCACCGCGCAGCGTTCCAGGATTTCCGGAGTGGCGGTCCGGGAAGAGAGGTTCTTTTCCGCCATCGCGACCGCCTTGTCGTACTCCTTGTTGAAGAAGTAGTTGATCGCCGCCCCAAGGTTCGCCACCGGAGCGAGCACGGAGGTGGGGTAGGTTTTGACGACGTTTTCGTAGGCCGCGGCGGCCTCCCCATACTTGCCCTGGGAAGAGAGGGCTTCGGCTTGGCGAATATCGCGCTGGTCGGGGGATTCAGCCTGCTGGGCATGAGCCGAGGAAGAGGCTAGGCCGTAGGCAGCGAGGAGGGAAAGCGCGAGCGATGTACGTGCAGCAATCATGGAGGGTGAACGCGAAAAGAGGCGGGAACATAGCGGGGGCCTTTTGCCCAAGCCAACCCCGATTTTGCCGGGAGGGCACTTTCTTAGGTATTTCCCGGCAGGACGGGGCGTTCTGGCGGGTTTTTGGGGTCGAAAACGGCCCCTTCGGCGCCGAAATCCACCTTTTCCGCTACTGCAACGAGGCATTGACGGCTCCGGCCGCCTCGGTTTCCCCTGCGCAGACCCATGATCCTGATCACCTTTGCCGTCCCGCAGGAAAGCCGCGGCGTCGTGGCTCGATGCCGGCGAGCGGCCGGGTTGAGCCAGTTTGGCGGGCAGGAAGTATTCGTCCTGCATACGGGGATGGGCGGTCCAGCCGCGGAAAAGGCAGTCCGGAAGGCGATCGAGGAATTCCAGCCCGCGTGGGTGTTGTCTTCGGGATTCGCCGGGGGGCTTGATCCGCAAATCCGGGCCGGAGCCCTACTCGCCTCGGCCAATTCCTCCAGCCCCAGCCTGCTGAAAGGTCTGCCGCCGGAAATCGCTCGCGCGGCGTTTTGCTCCACCGAGCGGCCACTCGATACTCCGGCCGCGAAAGCGGCGCAGTTCGGGAAAACAGGGGCTGCCGCGGTCGATCTGGAATCGGCTTCCATCGCCGCGATCTGCCAAGGCGCCGATATTCCCTTGCTCGTCCTGCGGTTGGTGAGTGATGCCGCCGATGAAGCGCTGCCCCTGCCCTCCACGGTCGCGTACGATTTTACCCGGCAACGCATTCGGCACCTCGCGATCGCCGGGCACCTCGCGACTCATCCGTGGCGGATTCCCGCGCTGGCCCGCTTCGTCCGGCAGCTTCCCGGGTGGCAGGAAAAACTCGCCGCGGCGCTGGAGGCGGTCGTGCAAAAGGCCCCGCAGCCTTGACAGCCTACGGCCACGCGCTCGAACGTCCCGATCCGCTTTCTCCGACCACGCTCATGGCCACTCCACGCATTCTTTCCGGCATCAAGCCCACCGGCAAACCGCATCTCGGCAACTTCTTCGGGATGATGCAACCGGCCATCGCGTGGCAGGAAAAAGGCGAGGCGTTTTATTTCATCGCGGACTACCACGCGCTGACCACGGTGCATGATCCGGCTGCGCTGAAGGAATACACCCGCGGCGTGGCGCTCGACTTCCTCGCCTGTGGCCTCGATCCTGTCCGCGCGGTACTCTGGAAGCAGAGCGATGTGCCCGAGGTAACCGAACTGACCTGGCTGCTCTCCTGCGTGACGCCGATGCCGATGCTGGAGAATTGCCACGCCTACAAGGATGCCGTGGCGCACGGAAAAACCGCCTCGCACGGGTTGTTTGCCTATCCCGTGCTGATGGCGGCGGATATCCTGATGTTCGACTCGAACATTGTGCCGGTCGGCAAGGATCAGAAGCAGCACGTCGAGGTCGCTCGCGATCTTGCCAGCACTTTCAATCGCACCTTCAAATCGGAGATCTTCGTGATCCCGAAGGAAAGCATCCTGCCCACCATGGAAACCATCCCCGGACTCGATGGCCGCAAGATGAGCAAGAGCTACGACAACACGATCTCGCTCTTTGAAGAGGAGAAAGCGCTGAAGAAAAAGGTCATGGGCATGGTGACCGACTCGACCCCCGTGGAAGCCCCAAAGGATCCGACCGATTCCAGTATCGTGGGCCTGTATCGCCTCGTGGCCTCCGAAGCGGACGTCGCGCAGATGGAAAGCGATTTCCGCGCCGGTGGTTTCGGCTACGGCGATTTCAAAAAGCGTCTCTTCGGCGCGCTCTGGGAATACTTCGCGCCGCAACGTGCCCGCCGCGCGGAACTCGCGGCCGATCCGGGATACATCGATCGCGTGCTCGCGGACGGAGCCCAACGCGCCCGCGCCGTGGCCGAGGTGACCATGACCCGCGTGCGGACGGCGGTCGGCCTGAAGTAAGCGTCGGGGACAATCCCGGCGGGAGCCTGACGTACCGGCTTCGTTCGAGCCCGACCCTCAATTCTTCAGGGGCGTCGATTCTTCGGTCGTATGAGCACGACCACCACCAATATTGCCTCAATTCTCAATGAACTGATCGAGACCTGCCGGGACGGCCAGGCGGGCTTTCGTTCCGCCGCGGAGAATGTGAAGAGCGCCGACTACAAATCGCTCTTCGCCGAACTTTCCGCCCAGCGGCAGGGCTTCATCACCGAACTGCAGGGCCTCGCCCGCAGCTTCGGCCAACCCGAAACCAGCGGCAGCGTCGCCGGCAGTTTGCATCGCGGCTGGATCGACCTCAAAGCGGCCCTGACCAGCGGTGATGAGCACGCCGTCCTCGCGGAATGCGAACGCGGCGAAGACTCCGCCGTGGCCGAATACCGTTCCGCGCTTGAACACGACGAACTGCCCAGCAACATCCGCCGGGTAATCGAAGATCAAGCCGCCCAAGTGCAAGCTGCCCACGATCGCGTGCGCGACCTCCGCGACCTGACCCAGGACTGAGCGAGACCCATCTTAACAAACAATCTGGGGGAAACGGGAGCGCGGACCCAATCGGTCCGCGCTCCTCACTTTTTTGTTTTGCACGGAGCTCGCGGAGGACACGGAAGGAGGAACAGGCGGAAACAATTTTCCATGTTCTCCGCGCGCTCCGTGCGAAATTTTTTGGCTTCCAGATCAGGCCCCCAACTCCGCTTTCCGTGTCAACTCGAGGTAGGCGGCGGTGAAGCAGGCGCCGGTGAGCAGAATGATCGCGGTGTAGTAGATCCACAGCAGCACAATCACCACGGCGCCGGCGGCGCCGTAGCTGGATGAAGCTCCCTGCCGGCCGAGGTAAACGGCGAGGAAGGTCTTCCCGAGTTCGAACAAAATCGCCGTCGCGGCAGCGCCGACCCAGGCTTCGCGCCATTGCACTCGTGTATCCGGCAACCATTTGAAAATCAGCGCAAAGAGGGTGGCGGTCACGCATCCGGAAACCAGTACTCCGGCGGCGCTCAGAAAATATTTCGAAAGTGGAAGATAGGCAGTGAGCCAATCCCATGTCGCAGCCACCACCGTGGTCAGCAGCAATGACGAAAGCAGGAGAAAGCCCATCACCAGCACCATGCTGAAAGAAAGAAGGCGCTCGCGGATAAAGCCGGCGACTCCGGACACCTTTGGCGGCACCGCTTCCCAAATGGCATTTAGCGCTTCTTTCAACTGACCGAACACGCCCGACGCCCCCAACAGCAGCGCCACTCCCCCGATCACTACCGCCCAGATTCCCTTCCCCGGCTGATAAGCACTCTGGACCATCGACTGGATCGCCTCCGCCCCCACCCGGCCCATCATCCCACGCAACTGCATATCCAACTGCCCGCGCACGGCATCCGGACCAAACACCGCTCCGGCGATGGCCACGACGATGACCAGGAGCGGCGCGATGGAAAAGATGGAGTAGTAGGCCAGAGCAGCGCTCAACTGCATCACCTTATGATCCGACCATCGGCGCATCATTTCGCGCCCGAGCGGGCCTAACTCGGCAGCCATATCATTAACAAAATACGCGATTAAGAGGGATCGTCCGTTTGATAAGCCGGCGGGGCATAGACCGTGAAAGCGAAGGCCGGCTCGCCCGCCTCGTTGGAAAGCCGATGTTGCACCCCTGCTGGAATGATCAGGCTCTCACCTGAGTGCAGTACGCTCCGTTCGTCGCCGACCTCGGCGATCAGTTCGCCATTGAGCAACACCACTGTCTGATCGCTGTGCGGATGATGGCTCCAGCCTTCGCTGGTCGATTCTCCGGACTGGAGAGAAAGGGTCGCGGTTTGCGTGCGCCCGGTCGTCTCGAGCAACTGGAAGCTCTCCGACGATTGACGGAAATTGGAAATATTCATGGCTCATCCGGTATCGGCTCGCAGCGCAACATCGGCTGCACCTCTCGCGGTACGATCAACTTGCTCATCCACCGCGAAATACGGTTATGAAAATCGATCCGAACTCACTGGAAAGCGGGAAGGTTGGCTGGGTGCTGCTCTGGCTCATTGGCATTCCGGTTCCGGTTTTGCTCATTCTGTTTCTGCTGCGCGGTTGCACTTAAATATTAGCAGCCATCTGGCGTCATGTCCCTGCGCACCTATGCCCACAAGCGCGACTTCTCGCGCACGCGGGAGCCGAAGGCAAAGAAGGCCTCGTCTTCGGCCACCGCGAAATCGGGGGCGCATCATTTCGTGATCCAAAAGCACGACGCTTCCCGCCTGCACTACGATTTCCGGTTGGAACTGGACGGGGTGTTAAAATCGTGGGCCGTACCGAAAGGTCTGCCTTTCGAAAAAGGGGAAAAACACATGGCGATCCAGGTGGAGGATCACCCCAAGGACTACGCTAATTTCGAAGGCATCATCCCAAAAGGCCAGTATGGAGGCGGCACGGTAATGGTGTGGGACACCGGCACGTATCAACCGCTGGGTGGCTCGATAAAAAAGGATCTCGCGGCGGGCAAACTGCACTTTGAATTGCACGGCCACAAAGTCGACGGCGAGTGGACGCTGGTGCGCATGAAGCGCTCCGACGACAATGCGTGGCTCCTGATCAAGAGCGGCGAAAGCCAGCGGCCAGTTTCCCAAAAGAAAGACGATCAATCATTTCTGTCCGGCCGCTCGATGGCCAGGATCGCAAAGGACCGCGATGCCGAGTGGAACTCCGGCAAAAAGCCCGAGCGCAAGCGCCAGCCTGCCACGAAAGCGGTGAAATTTTTTCCGCCGATGAAAGCAACGCTGGTCGACACTCCGCCCAGTCAAGGCTCGTGGATTTATGAGCTGAAATTCGACGGGTATCGCGCGCTCGCTATTCGTGATGGCGAGCAGGTCGGCCTGTGGTCGGGCAACGGGATCGAATTCACCGATCGCTACGCCGAAATCGCCGAAGCGCTCACTCCCCTCGTCAGTGAAGGGACAGTGCTCGATGGCGAAATCGTCGCGCTCGATAAGGAAGGTCGCTCCAGCTTCCAGCTCCTGCAGGCGCTCGAAACGGGCGACGAACGTCCGCCGCTCGCTTATTATGTTTTCGACCTGCCTTTCCTCGAGGGCACCGACCTCCGCGCCCGCCCCTTGCACGAGCGGCGCGAGGCGCTGGGGAAGCTGCTGCGCAAAGCGAAGGACCCGATTCGTTACTCCGCCGATATTCACAGCAACCCGCACCAACTGCTCGAGGAAGTGAAGCGGCGCGGACTCGAAGGCCTCATCGGCAAAGCCGCCAACTCCACCTACGAATCGGGCCGGCGCGGCCGCTCGTGGATCAAACTCAAATGCGTCGGCGAACAGGAGCTGGTCATTGGCGGTTTCACGCCACCCGGCGGTAGCCGCAAACACTTCGGAGCGCTGCTGGTCGGCGTGTATCGCGGGGAGGAACTGCGTTTCGCCGGCAAAGTCGGCACCGGCTTCAACGAAGCGATTCTCCGCTCGCTCTACCAGAAGATGCACCAACTCCAGCGCAAGACCTGCCCCTTCGCCGATCTGCCGGAAAAGACGCCCGGGCGCTGGGCCCAGAATCTTACTCCAGCGGAAATGAAGCGCTGCCACTGGATCGATCCGGAGCTCGTCTGCCAGGTCCGGTTCACCGAATGGACGCGGGACGGGAAACTGCGCCATCCGGTCTTCCTCGGCTTGCGCGAAGACAAAGCGGCTCGCGAGGTCACGCGCGAAAAAGTGGTCCACCGGCGGAAATAGCGGTTACCCCGGCGGCTGGAAAAATCGCGGCTTGCCGCCGCCGAAAAAACGGCCATCTCTTCGCCTTCCCCTCACACTGCCTCTCCCCCGAATCCCGGAGGCGCCCCACCCCAGTCCCATGTTTCACATCCTCCCTCCGCTCATCCGTCTTTTGGCCCCTTGGTGCCTGGGCGAATAATCGCTCCCTAAAAAGGGGAACCGCCCCGTGGCTCAACCAAGTCCACGAGGCGGCTGTTGTTGCAGACACTACAACTGCTATTTACTCCCAACCAAACTGGAACACGGCGTACTCGTCAGTTCACCGCGATCTGACGCGGCTTGAGCGCTTCGGCTTTCGGCAGCGTGAGCTTGAGCACGCCTTGCTCGATCTTCGCGGTGATGCGCGAGGCATCGATGGATAGATCGATCTCGAAAACGCGGCGGAAATCGTGGCCGCGGGATTCGCGGTAGAGCGTGGTGCCCGGAGAAGCATCACCCGCACGGCGGCCGACGAGGGTCAGCTGACCTTTGTCGACGGTCACACTCAGACCTTCCTTGGTCACACCAGGCATTTCAGCTTCGACGACATACCCGTCGGTGGTTTCCACGATGGTCGTGGGTGGGGTCGAATAGGTGACATGGCTGCCACGGTTCTGAGCGGCGGTTCGGTCTTCGGGTTTAAGGATCTGGGACATGGTTTGAAAGAGATTCATGGATTGGAGGTTTCGGAGACTTGGCCGGCGGGCGGGGTTTTGTCCGCCCACCGGCGTGGGATGGGTGATGCGGTGTTCGATTAGGAAACCGAGACTTCGATTTGCTTCGGCTTGGCCTCTTCGGCCTTGGGCAGCTCCACGGTGAGGACGCCGTCCTTGTACGCGGCGGTCACCTTGGTGGGGTCCACGGCGGTCGGCAGCGTGACGCTGCGCTGGAACTGGCCGAAAGAACGCTCGGTGCGGAAGGTCTGGCCTTCCTTCTTTTCCGTCTCGTTCTTGCGCTCGCCGCTGACGTTCAAAACGCCTTCGTGGAGGCTGATTTTGATGTCTTCTTTCTTCAGGCCAGGCAGCTCGACTTTCACGACGAGCTTGTCTTTCTCGTCGTAGACATCGAGCGCCGGGGTCCACCCAGCAAAGGGGCCGCGGTCGCGGGTCGGCGGGGTGAAGTCGAAGATGCGATCCAGCTCATCGCGCAGCGTCGAAAAGCGCGCGAACGAAGGGCGGCTGGGGGCTTGCGGGAATTGGTAACGAATCAGGCTCATGGTTTTGGATTTGGGTTTAGAGGGTTTCTATCGAGAAGTGTTTCTGGTCCCTTCTAAAGCTTCCCGGATGCCAGCCTTCAAAAGCCAGCCGAACCATCCACTCAAAGTCCTGATAAATAGATATTTAAACACAATACATCCATCAACATCGATCCAGAAAAAAGAGACATAAAGTCTCTTTTCTCCGCGACAACGCGTTACCTCAACTGCGCCTTAATGGCACTACAGATCCATCAACTTCATCATCTGATCCAGCGTCCCTTTGTAGACCGTCACGATGCGATAACCGACGTAGGCCACGACGCCGAGGTAGATGAGCCGCGGTACCCATTCCGCGAGCATGCTGAGGCGGGCAAAGGCCTTCTCTGATTGCACCGTACTGAGCCGCCGGAGTTCGCTACCCAAGGTGCCGCTCTCCTCTCCGACAATGATTCCTTCCACCACCTCCGGGTCGAAAGCCCGACTCTTGGCCAAAAGAGGGCCGACCTGCTCCCCAGCGCGGACTTTCGGCAGGGCCCGACGCACCGCCCGCCGGATTTTGGCGCTCTGGCTGGCGGCCCCTGCAGCTTGCAAGGCATCGAGGACATTGATGCCGGCATCGAGCTGCAGCTCGTAGGCGAGGCAAAACCGGCTCATGGCGAGGGCGCGGCGCAATCCCCCCACGGCGGGAATGTCGTTCAGGATTCCTTCGATGACGGCGCTGCTGTGCGCGAGGCTACCGAGGAGCCGGAAGAAGGCGTAGAGAAAGGTCGTGCCGATGCTGAGGACAGCCAGCAGCGGCAAAGTCGCCTGGAGGTAGCGCTGCAGATTGGCTGAGACGAGCAGGGGCAGATTCAGCAGGAGAATGCCCAGCACGAGGATGAAAATCGGGTAAGCCAGCTTGGCGAGAATTTGCCCCCGGGCCGAAGCCATGGCGCCAAAGTAGGCGGACAATTGCTCCAGGCCCCGGTCGAGCGAACCGGCGCGCTCCACCGCGCTGAGGACCGCGGCTTCCATCCGGCCGAGATCGGCCGCGGCACAGGCTTCCGCCACGGTGCGGCCTTTTTCCAGTTCGCGGTGCATCCGGCGCACGATCTCGCGCGTGTCCCCCTGCGCGGTGTGGCCGAGTTTTTCGAGGGCCTGAGGAAAGGTGACCCCGGCGCGGAGCAATTGCGCGAGCGAGTGGAAGAATTGCTGCCGGGCGCGAAGGGACATGGCTCCGCATACACGAGCCCTCCGCTGGAAGCCAATGGAGCCAAGGGCTGGCTGCGCGTTTTCCCGGCTAAGGCTTCCGCTTGGCCGGTATTTCCCCTCCACCTCACCATGTCGTTCTCCCGCCTCTTCCCCACGCTTTGCGCCGGTCTCGCCGTTTCCAGTCTCTTTGCCGCGGATGAAAAGCCGTCGAACGAAGGCTTCACGCCGATCTTCGATGGCCAGTCGCTCAAGGGCTGGCACGTGAGCACGAAGTCCGGCCACAGCCGCGTGAGCAAAGGGGAGTCCGGCGGCAAGTGGGTGGTCATCGACAGCGCCATCACCGGCACGCAGGACCCGCCGAAAAATGGTGGCCTGCTCCTTACCGACGAGCAGTACGGCGAATTCGAAGTCGCGCTGGAAATGAACAACGATTTTGGGCCGGACAGCGGACTTTTCCTGCGCAGCACGGAGGACGGGAAATGCTACCAGGCTCTCGTCGATTACCACAAAGACGGCAGCCTCATGGGCGTCTATGGCGAAGGCCTCGGCGGCAAACCGCACCTGCGCTTTTTCAGCTTCGGCGCGACGGCGGCGGAAATCACTCTTCACCCGGATCGCACGCCCAGCCCGCTCCCGATCACGGATGCCGCGGCGTGGGCGAACCTATGGAAGCCGGGCCAGTGGAATGAACTACGTGCCCGGATCGTCGGTGGCGACAAGCCGACCATGACCACATGGATCAACGGCACGAAGATCATGGAATGGACCGAGACGGAAGCGCGCCTGCCGGTCAAAGGCTCGATCGGTCTGCAAGTCCACGGCGGCGGCGCGCCGGAAGACTACGACGGTAAATTCGTCCGCTACCGCAACGTGCGCGTGAAACGCCTCGGCGCGGAAGCGCAGAAGTAAGCGTGCTCACTGGGAGCGACGGGTTTGAAGATGCCGGGCCTACGGCTCGCCGGCGGAAATTTCCAGCGCGCGCAAGACCGCGCCGCTGCGGTTTTCCACGCCGAGCTTTTCGAAGACGTGCAGGACGTGGGTCTTCACGGTGGCCAGGCCCAGGGCGAGGATCGTCGCGATCTCCGGGTTTGATTTGCCTTGGGCCAGCCAGTGCAGCACTTCGGCTTCGCGCCGGGTGAGGCCCACGCGCTCGAGCACCTCGGGTGGCGCGACGGTGGTGCGCCCGGTTTGGCCGAGCGTGGCGCGCGCGAGGCGGGCGGCCACGGCAGTGATCAATTCATCGGAAGAAAACGGCTTCGGCAGATAGTCGTCGGCGCCCAGATTCATCCCGGCCCGGAGATCGGCGAGCGTGGCTTTGGCCGTGAGGAAAATGAAGGGCGTATCGGCCACCGCCGGGTCGGCGCGCAGCTCGCGCAACACCCCGTAGCCATCGAGCTGCGGCATGGTGATATCGCACAACACCAGATCCGGCCGCTCGGTGCGCACCGCGGCCAGGCCCTTCTCACCATCCGCCGCGGCGGTGACGATATAGCCTTCCAACTCGAGCAACTGGACGAGGTTCAGGCGAACCTGCGGTTCGTCTTCGATCAGCAAAATGCGGCGTTTCATATGGGCGGAAGCGGCAGGCGGATCGACACGGTGGTGCCTTCGCCGGGTTGACTGGTGAGGGTGATTCGTCCGCGGTGCAACTCCACACAGCGTTTCACGATGACCAGGCCGAGGCCGGTCCCCGGAATGTGGCGGGCATTTTCACCACGATGGAAGGAAACAAACAGCCGCGCCTGATCCTCCACCGGGATGCCGATGCCGCGGTCGGTCACGAGGAAAACCACGTCGGCTCCATCGCGCGAGACCTCCAGGGTCACCGGAGCTTTGGGCGGCGAATACTTCAGCGCGTTGCCGAGCACATTGCCCAGGATGTGGCGGAGCAGCCGTTCGTCGGCCTGCACCGGCTCGGCGATGCGTCCGGAGATTTGTACCGGCCCCCGATCCGCGTGGGCCGCCTCCAATTCCCCCGCGAGCGTAGGCAGCCAGGTATCGAGATCAAAGGGCTGAAGCTCCAAGGCGAGGCGGGCGGCTTCCAGGCGGCTGAACAGGAGGACTTCCTCGGTGAGATTCGCCACCCGAACGATCGCGCCATTGATCGCCTGGAAATGCTGGTCGCGCTGCTCCGCGCTCAGCCGGTCGACGTAGCGATCGAGCAGCTCTGCGCTGGATTGGATGATCTGCATGGGCGTGCGCAATTCATGCGAGACCATCGAGACGAAACTCGTCTTGAGGGCATTCAGCTCCTGCTCGCGCGCCACGGCCAGGGTGAGCTTTTCATTCGCCGCACGCAGCTCCTCCGTGCGCTCGGCCACCCGGTCGGCGAGCTCGATCCGCTGCCGGGCCAGTGCCCAGCCGACGGCCCCGAGCGCCAGCGCCAGCACGGCGCCCGCACCGAAGACGATCGAGGCCATGACCTGCTGCGATTGCCGCCAGAAACGTGGGCCGGCATTCACGATGAAATTCGCGGGATACTCCAGTACCGTGCTTTGCAAGCGGCGACGGAAGGGAGCGTCCTCGGGCGGAGCACTGCGGGTGGAGAAATTGAGGGTGAAAAACCGCTCGCCCGCTGCGGCGTAAGCCTGCCGGAGCATCTCCGGTCCATCGACCAGCGCGAGAAACACCGTATCCCCTTTCCCGACTCGGCGGGCCACCAGCCAGCGCCCACCTTCCACCCGGGTGACCGACTGCTCCCGGAGATCTCGCAGGTACGCATCCCCCTCAGGCGGCCAGAGCGGCAGCCGCGCCGGAACGCTGCGTTTTTCTTCGACCGGAAAGCTCCATTGGTTCCCGGCTTTTTGGGCCAGAGCCACGGCCAGAATCAACGGGTGTTCTTTCCGCCATTCCGCGAGAACGGGCAAATCCGGCGCGGACGACCCGGCAGTGGCGAGCGCCTCCTGCAACTTCGTCAGAAAGCCCTCCAGCCGCACATTTTCCCGATGCAAGGCGAGGTCGGCCGTTTTCAGGCCGGTCTCGAACCGCTCCAGATCGTGCTTCTGCGCATTTTGCCGCAGTACCACAAAAGTCAGCCCGACCGGGACGAGCACGGCCAGCAGAGCAGCGATGGCGATGGCCAGAGGAGTCAGGCGATGCACTGGGCGACTATGGCAGGCTTCACCGCGAAGCGGAAGCTCCACCACCCCGCCACCATCACTCTTTCCGCACCGTCAGCGACACCGACCCGCTTTCCCCAACCGCAACAAAGACACCGGAACCCAGGTTTTGTTTTTGGAGCACAGCCCCTTTGAAGGTCCGGCTGCGGCCTGTAGCGGCATCGAGAAAAGCGCCGGAGTACAAACCGGTGGCTGGGATGAGGCGCACCGTCAATTTTTCCGGGTTGGGCTCCGGGACGCTGATTCGATTGGCGGAGCTCCACATCACTAATTTTTCGATCTTCGCGGTCAGGCCGCCCGCTTCGATCGTCACCTGGGCATTTCCCGGCACTGGTGTGACCGTGAGGATCGGCTGATCCGCAGCGGGCACGACATACCGCGAACCGACCAGGGAGATCTTAGTGGAAAAGCCTCCCGGATAACTCGGCGCATTGTCATTGGCTGGCTTCACCCAATCCAGGGTCGCATCGAGATCGCTGGTGTCCGTCACTTCCTGAAAGGTGGCTTTGCCGACCAGCACGCCACCGTTCCGATAAGGCCTGGCAAAGATCGACAACGCTCCACCGTGGCCCAGCGGCGCGCTGGCACTGAATGCCACCCCGTCGCCCAGGATTCCGACCAGCTTGGCCACGCCCTTTCGGCTGACCGTCAACCGGCCAAAACCATCGCCTTGTGGAAGCTCCGGGTGGTTGGCGTCGGCTGGCAGCAGCACGGTATACATCCCCGCTTGTGGCGCGGGTGCCGCTGCACTGTAGGCGGACCGCTCGCTGCTGAAGCTCAGGATATTCGTTCCGTCACTCACCGTCCCATGGATGGTCATCAGTCCGTTGGAGGTCCCCAGTTGCAGCACCACGCTCAACGAAGGTGCGCCCTTCCGCTCCAGCGTGGTAGAGAAAGTGCCGTACTCATCGAAAGTGCCCCGCATGGCCTGTCGACGGCCGCCAAAATCGAACTGTGCGGTGAACGTCCCATTCGGCCGCAGATTCGCCGAGAACCGGCCTCCACTTTCAAACCCTGCCGCAGTTTCCAGTACCCCGAGATAGCGCCCTTTTCCTGCCTCAAATTGCGTTGGCACAAAGAGCGCCTGGAGGGTCGTCCCCGGAGCCGCGGAGAATTCCAGTTGTGAGGTCGTGGCACTGACGCTGCCACTCCAGCCGGCAAACAACCAGCCCGGTGCCGGCGCAGATGCGATCGTCTGAGTGGAATCCGGCACCCGCAGCGAGGTCCCCAGATAGCCTTTGGTTACCGTCCCCTTGCCCACCACCGTCACCACGATCGGCGTAAGATAGCTGACCGCCCGCGTCACCGGCATCGAATCGTTGCCATTCAGGTCCAAGGCCCGAACGCTAATGGTATTGTCTCCCGGCTGCAGCGCGACGGCGGCCAGCGACCAGACGCCTTCCGAAAAATCGGCCACGATGGGATCCTCTCCGTTCACCGCAACCTCTACGCTCTCTACGGCGATATTGTCGGTCGCGGTACCGGCCAGATCGATCACGGGTTCATTCACCACCACTGCCTTGGCCGGAGTGTCCATCGCCACCCGCGGCCGGGTGGAATCGATCGCCCCGCTGGTTTTCACGGTGGACAGCTCGAATTCCTCGGCCGAGTCGCCGGTACCCACCGTTTTTGTGCGTACGGAAGCCGACCCTGTGACGTAAACGATTCGATCCTCCAGGATTCGGTCGGCAAATCGCACCGAGCAGGAACCCTCCTCCGCGATCTCGCCATCAGCCCCCTCGTAATTCGCAGCATCGATCGAATAGCCCCCGCGATAACGGGCGCTGACCGCAAGATTCAGCGCGCTTCCGCTCCACGTCAGCGTCACCACCCCGGCGTTCACGTCCTCGCCCGTGGCGTAGTCCGGCCCTACCAGCCGGATCTGAGCGCTGGTCTTGCCCGCGTAGTATGCCGGGTCGTCCATCAACATTCCCGAAAAGGAAAATGAACCCACGGAAATCTCGACCGAAGTCGTACCGTCGAGCGCGGCCGGATCGATTCCGGTCATGGACAATTTGGCGGAAATCTTCATTTCGGAAGTCGCGTCCTTGGGCATGACCTCGGACGAACTTTCACCCTCTTCCACCGTGGTTACGATGCCCTCTTCATAGCTGTCGGTGTACGAAAAAGTGGGAGGAAAATCGCGGGCGAAGGGCTCCTGCGCCAGCCCCCACCCCGGCAGCAGCCAAAGGAAAAAACCGGCGCCGCCCGCCATCAACCTCCGAGAGCAGCGAAAGAAATTCCGGCCAGCCGGGGGAAAAGGAGGTGAGGGAGCGAAAGAAAGTGGGTTCATGGCGCCGCCTCGATTTTTAGCTGCCGGAATGCCGCCTTCGCCGGGAGGATCTAGGATTTGGCGCCTAGGGTTTATGCGAAGGAACCTCCAGATATCTCCCAACCACCCCTAAGAGGACCACCCAGGTGGGGTATCCCGAACAGAACCGCGCTGGCGCAACCCCTCGGCGTGTGCTTTCAGAACAATCTCCACATGCTCCCGCAGCTCGTTCTCCGCACCCTGCGCACCGCCGACCCGAAGTGCCTCGCCAAGTTCGCCTGGAATTTCGGCGTCAAAGGGATGCTTTCCGTCGAGCGTTTCAAACGCCGGCTGAAGCGCGGCGAATACTTCCCGCCGTTTCTCTACGTCTCGATCATCAACTCCTGCAACCTGCGTTGCCAGGGCTGCTGGGTCGATGTGGAGGCCGAGCGCTCGACCCTCGATCTGGAGGCGATGAATCGGCTGATCAACGACGCGAAGGCCCACGGAAATGTCTTCTTTGGCCTGCTCGGCGGCGAACCCTTCATGCACCCGGAGCTGCTCGATATCCTCGCGGCGCACCCGGACTGCTACTTTCAGATTTTCACCAACGGCCAATTCATCACCGCCAAGATCGCCGAACGCCTGCGCCAGCTCGGCAATGCCACGCCGCTGATTTCCATCGAAGGCCGCGAGATCGTGAGCAATGAGCGGCGCGGAAATGCGGAGGTGCTGAATCGCACGCTGCGCGGGCTCGATCACGCACTGAAAGCGCGCCTGCTCGTGGGTGTGGCCACCAGCGTCTGCCAGACGAACATCGACGAACTCTGCACCGAAGCGTGGCTCCAGGAGCTGATCGACCGCGGCGTCCACTACGTATGGTATCACACCTATCGTCCGGTGGGAGCGAAGATGAATTCACAGCTCGCCCTGCGGCCGGAGCAACTCGTGCGGGTGCGTAAATTTGTGGTGGAGATGCGGGCGAAAATGCCGATCGCGATGATCGACGCTTATTACGGGCACGATGGGAAAGCGCTGTGCCCGATGAGCACCGGCATCTCGCACCACATCTCGCCCTATGGCGATATCGAGCCGTGCCCGATCATTCAATTTGCCAAGGAATCGGTGCGCGATGAACGCGGCATTTTCGAGACGATCCGGTCCTCGGAATTCATTCGCGATTTTCGCGAGATCAGCGCCCAGGCCACCCGCGGCTGCGTGGTGCTCGAACGGCCCGATCTCGTAAAAGATCTGGTGCACAAACACGGGGCGCGCGACACGACCGCTCGCGGCACCGCACTGGCCGAACTCGAAGCGATGGCCCCGCGTTTCAGCCAATGGCTGCCCGGCGAAGAAGTGCCCGAGCAGCACTGGATGTATCGCTTCGCGAAGAAATACTGGTTCAACGATTTCGGCGCCTACAAACGTGCCGACCACGACGAGACCGTCCGCGCCAAAGCGGAGGCGCTGGTCAAAGCGGGCCAATAGTTGGTGTACAGCCTTTGGCAGCGGAAAGGCGGAGGGTTTCCGGTGCTACCACGAGACCGCGCGACCTACTTTCGGTAGTCCAACGGGCGCCCCGCGCCTTACTGCGGGAGCGGGGCGGGTTCGATGCCCTCTTCCGGCTCGAATGGCACCGGGTGCATACTCTGAATGGACGTCACCGCACTGCGCGGGCCGGGGCGGGCGGCGTGCTGGAGGAGCGAAGCCTGCGCTTTCTTGCGCGACTGCTGGAGGAGGAGCTGTTTTTGCCGAGCGGCATTTTGCGCGCTGAGGAGCTGCTGCTGCCGTTTGGCCTGCTGTTGATTGCTCAAAAGATGCTGGCGGGCGGCGCTGCGCTGGGCCGCCAGGGCGGCCGCCGAAGCGCGCACATGCTGGAGCTGCTGGAAACGGCCAAAACGAGCGGCTTGCTGGGCGAGCAGATTGCGCTGCTGTTGCGAGGCAGCCCGGCCGGCGAGGATCTGCTTTTGGCGGCTCTGGCTGGCCGACTGGTTCTTCAGCTGGCGATGGGCATTGGCCGCCGCGCGCTGGGTGAGCAGGCGATGCGAGGCTTGTGCGGCCTGGGTGCGCTGCAGGTGGTGATGATTCGAAGCTGCCGTGCGGGAGAGCAAGCGGGACCGCGCGGTGCGGGCCGCCTTGGCCATGAGAAGATGGCGGCGGGCCGAGGTGGTGCGGATTTTGCCGAGCTGCTGGCGGCTGGATTGCGCCGCGCGGCTCAGGAGCAGGTGCTGGCGCGTGGACGCGGCGCGGGCGAGCAGCAGGTGCTGCCGGGAAGAAGCTGCATGCGCGAGCAGGAGGTGAGAATGCGCACTCGCCGCCGCCGAGAGCAGCAAGTGATGGCGCGAACTGGCAGCCGAACGCTGCAGAAGCTGGTGCTGCTGGGCAGAGGCGCGGGCCCTCAGCAGCAGGGCGGAATCCGTTTTCGGTGGCTTCGGCGGCTTCGGCGGTTTGGGCGCGGCCCAGCCAGTCAGCGCAAGCAGCCAAAGCGCGGCGACGGCATAAACCCAACCGCGGCCACTCAGAGAGCGGCTCGGGCGATTTGGCGGCAGGATGAGGCAGCGCATGGCTCGAATCGGAAGTTGGACTAGCTGCGGGCTAACGGCCAGTCACACCGGCAGTCATAACAACTGCCCGGGTGGCTGGCAAAGCGTTTCGCGGGCCAGACTTAAGGGATTCTCTCGATCCCAGCCTCAGACGGCGAGGAACGGATTGTAACGTTTCTGCTCGCCCACGGTGGTCAGCGGGCCGTGGCCAGCGCAGAGGATCGTATCATCCGGGAGGGACATGATTTCTTCACGATTGGTGCGCAGGGCGTCGGCGTAACTCACGCCGCCTCCCCCCATGGACCCGGCGAAAACGGCGTCGCCGACGATGGCGACGGGCTTGGCCAGGCCGCTCACGACGAAGGTGATGCCGCCCTTGGAATGGCCCCAGGTGAGGCGCGATTCGATCTTCAGATTGCCCGCGGCCCAAGTACGGCCGGCCTCGAAGGAAGTGGCACCTTCGAGCGGTTCGCGTTCGCCGACGAAAGCGGGAGCGCCGGTTTTTTCCTTCAGGCGATCGAGGTCGAAAATGTGGTCGCCGTGCGTGTGGGTGAGCAGGATGAGCTTCAGCGTCAGGCCGCGCGCAGCGACGGCATCGAGCAGGCCGGAAGCGTCGGCGCCGGTGTCGAAGGCGATGGCCTCCTTGCTGGCCGGATCCCACACGAGGTAGGCGTTCACCGTCATGTCTTCGTAGACGGTGTTGAACTGGAGCAGGCCATCGAGTTCGACCGGTGCGGCCTGGTAGGACTTCTCGCCACTGGCCACGAGGGCATCGACATTCAGGCCAAGCACCGGCGCAACGGCACGCGCGGTTTCGGCGTTCCAGGTGCCTTCGCGCAGGCTGAGCACTTCGCCGGGGCTTACGATGGCTTTTTCCGCCAAGGCCGTATCGGTCAGACCGAGACCGCGGATGGCTTTGCTGACGATATCGTTAAAGGAGTCTTCGAGTGGGATGCTCATGGTGGAAGGAAAAGAGGGTGGTTGAGTAGTCAGTCGTTTGCCGGGCGGCAAGCGGGGGTGTGAAAGGTGAGTGGATACTGAATGCCGCGAGGGGCAGCTAGGCCTGCACGGGAGTCTGGATTTCCTGTGGTTTCATCAGCGCGATGAAAACCAGCGCGACCAGGATGAGCGCGGCAGCGGTGGAAAAGGCGATCTGGTAGCCGTGGGAAATCACCGGCTGCCACTCGGCGGAAAGTGGGCGCGGGAGCTGGGAGAAAATCGCGGGCAGCGGCAGGGCGGCGATGGCCGGGCCGAGAAAACGGCCAAGCGAACCGGCGGCTTGGGCGAGGCCGAGGACGCGGCCCTGAGCGCGGCCGTGTACATGGCGCGAAGCCATGCCGGAAAGCGTGGGCACGAGGAGACCATTGCCGAGGGCCATCACCGCATTCACGAGGAGGAAGGAGGTATTGCCCCCGGTGCGGGGCATCCACCAGAGACTCACGGCCAGCAGCGCGGCACCGGTGAGAGCGACGGGTTTTTCCAGGCCGTCGCGCTTGAGCAGACGCCGGAGCAGGCCGCCCTGCACCAGCACGGCGATGAAACCGACGTACGCGAAGGTGTAGCTCGTGTCGCGCAGCGTATAGTTCATGTGATCCTGGCAGAAGAGGGCGAAGAGCAGATGAATGGCGGAGAAGCCCGTGGTCGAAAGCAGCGTAGCCACCAGCAGGAATCCGATGAACCGCGCACGGCCCTCGGCGAAAACTTCGCCAATGGGACCCGGTTCACTCGGGTGCAGGCGCTTTTCTTCGGACAAGGTTTCGGGCAGCCGCAGCCAGACGAAGAGGGCATTCACCAAGGAAAGCGCTCCGGCAAAGTAGAACGGAGCCGACGGTCCGAAGTAGTGACCGAGGATGCCGCCCAATGCGGGGCCGCAGATGAAGCCGAGGCCGAACGCGGCGCCGATGTGCCCCATGGCGCGGGAGCGTTCCTCCGGCGGGGTGACATCGGCAATGCAGGCCTGCGCCGTGGCGATATTGCCGCCGCTGGCGCCATCGATGATGCGCCCGAGGAAAAGCATCCAGGCCGCATGGGCGGAGCCAGTGACGAAATAACCGATCGCGGTGCCCAGGATACTGATGAGCAGGATCGGGCGGCGGCCAACGCGATCGGAGATTTTGCCGATCACCGGTCCGGAAAAAAGCTGGACCAGGGAAAAGACACCGACGAGCCAGCCGAGCTGCGAGGGCGACAGCATGAAGGGCTCGCTCTTCGCGTACACCGGCAGCACGGGAATGACGATGCCGAAGCCGACCATACTGATGAAGATGGTCCAGAAGATGAGATGAAGAGTCGTTTTGCGGTCAGACGTCATGCGCAGGGAGCCGGGAGGATTGCGGAGCCCGGGCCGGGCGCAAGAGGGATTCGGCGGCGCAAACGTGGAGCCAGGCCGAACCTTTCGTGCTTCACTCCGGTGTGCTCCGCGACATTAACGAGATCGAAGACCATTTTCACCGGCTCATCCCCATCACCCAGGCGATGGGGGTGCGGGTGGAATCCTACGACGGGCAGCAGCTCGTGCTCCAGGCGCCGATCACGCTGAATCACAATCACCTCGGCACGGCGTTTGGCGGAAGTTTGAACACGCTCGCCACGCTGGCGGGCTACGGTTTTCTGTGGCTCGAAGTCGGCGACCCGCAATACCACGTGGTGATCCGGGAAAGCTCGATCGTCTTCCACCGGCCCGTGCAAAGGGATCTGCGGGCGATCTGCCGGCGGCCCACAGCGGAGGCGCTGGCGGAGTTTCACGATCAACTCACGCGCAAAGGGCGCGGGCGGATCCGGCTCACCAGCACCCTGGAAGAAGACGGGCTGGTGGCCGTGCAGTTCGAGGGGACGTTTGTCGTGGTGCGCGGGGAGTAGCTCCGTGGCTCACGCAGCCTCTGCGTGAGATGAAAAAAGATCACCCTGCGCCAAAGGCGCAGGCACTCATCGCTTCCCGCAGAGGGCTGCGTGAACCACGGGCTGACAGCCATGCCTGTTTTTCGCCTACGCGAGAATATCGGTGGCCACGTCGCCGGCGACGTCGGTGAGGCGGAAATCGCGGCCGGCGTAGCGGTAGGTGAGCCTCTCGTGATCGAGACCCATGAGGGCGAGGAGCGTGGCGTGCAGATCGTTCGTGTGCATGCGGCCTTGCACGGCCTTGATGCCGAACTCGTCGGTCGCGCCATAGGTAAAGCCGGGCTTTACGCCGGCTCCGGCGAGGAACATGGAATAGCCGGTGATATTGTGATCGCGGCCATCCTGGCCTTGCGCGGTGGGCTGGCGGCCGAACTCGGAGCCGAAGAGCACGAGCGTTTCGTCGAGCAGGCCACGCTGTTCGAGATCGGCGAGCAAAGCGGCGGTGGGTTGATCGACCTGCCCGGTACGCTCGATTAGGCCTTTGTGCAGGTTGTTGTGGTGATCCCAACCCGGCTGGCAGATTTCCACGAAACGCACGCCGGCTTCGCTGAGGCGGCGGGCCATGAGGCACTGGCGCGCAAACGAACCAGCGGCACCGTCCTTGATGCCATAAGCATCGCGAACGTGCTGGGGTTCTTTCGAGATATCGAGCAGCTCCGGCACTTTGCCCTGCATGCGGAAACCGAGTTCGTAGGATTCGATGATGCCATCGACTGGATCGGGCGCGCCGGGGCTGGCGGCGAGCTCACGATTCATCGCCTGGATGAGATCGAGCTGTTTGCGCTGCAACTTGCCCGCGGACGCCGCCTGCAGATTCGGCAGGTAGCCGGTGTCGGTAATGCGCGTGCCTTGATAGTGCGCGGGCAGGAAGGCGCTGCCGTAGTTCACCGCGCCGCCGAAATTCGGCGAGGGATTGATGGTGACGTAGCCAGGCAGATCCTGGTTGTCCGTGCCCAGGCCGTAGAGCAACCACGAGCCCATGCTCGGACGGGTGAGCGCGGCATTGGCGCTGCCGGTGTGCAATTGTACGACGGCCTGCGGGTGCGCGGGCGTGTCGGTGTGCAGGCCGCGGAGCCAGCAGAATTTGTCGGCGTGCTGCGCGATATTTGGGAGCAGCTCGGAAAACCACGAGCCGGTTTGGCCGTATTGCTGGAAGGCAAATTTCGACGCGGTGAGCGTGCCGCCGCCGGGGCCGGATTTGCCTCCATTGCGCTGCAGCTCGGCTTTGTATTCGAAGGTATCGACGCCGGACATGGCACCTTCCATGAAGATGAAGATGATGCGCTTGGCCTTCGGTTTGAAGTGCGGCGGGCGCGGTGCGAGCGGCTTGTCGACTGGACCGCCACCGGCAATAGCGCGGGCGGTCTGCTGGCCCACGAGACCCGCGAGGGCGAGGTAACCAAAACCGGCACCGGCAGAGCGCAGCAGCGAACGGCGGGAGAGAGGCGAAGGCTGGAAATCGAACATAGGAGTCAAAGAGGTTGGATTAACGGACGAAGCGGAATTCGGCGGAGGCGTAGAGGGCCTGAATGAGGTTCATCCACGCAGCGGCTTTGGCGTTTTTGGGCACCACGGCTTCTTCAACGGGTGCGGCCTCGGAGCGATCGACGTCGTCGGGATTCGCCGGGATCACCACCTTGGCTCCGGCGTCGGTGGTTTCACTCGAAACCGGGGCCGGGGTCGCGGACGCAAGGATCAAGGCGGGTTGCGAAGTCTCGCGCCACTCACCGGCATAGTCGGTGAGGAAGGCGAGATCGCGCTCGACCTCTGCAGCCGTGGGCACGCGGCCGAGCACGCGCAGGTAGATTTCCGGGAGCCACTCGCGGTCGAAACGATCGTTGGTGGCGAGGATCGAATCGGCGAAGGCAAGGGACTGCTGGCGGACGAAGGTGGAATTCAACAAGTACAGCGCCTGGGTCGGAACGGTGGTCGATTCGCGCTGACCGGAAACCAGCGTCTGCGAAACCGGGTCGAAGGCTTCGAGCGATTTCGGAATCACGCCGCGGAGCAGCGGCAGGTAAACGCTGCGGGCGAAGCTGCGATCGGATTGATCGTGCATGCTGCGGGCCTCGGCGCCGTTGTCGCGCATTTCGACCATTTTCAGAGCCTTCGCCGGGGACGGTCCAGGTGGCTGGGATTGCAGGCGGCCAGCGGCGGCGAGCATGGCGTCGCGCAGTTCCTCGGCATCGAGGCGGCGGGGCGAATGGCGCCAGACCAGGCGGTTGTCCGGGTCGAGTTCGCGGTGCAAGGCGGGGGCTTCGGTCCCCAGCCGATAGGCGTGCGAGAGGACCAGCGAGCGGACGAGCTTCTTGACCAGCCAGCCGTCGCTCACGAATTGGCTCGCGAGGTAGTCGAGCAACTCGGGATTCGACGGGACGTCACCCTTCACCCCGAAATTATCGACGGTGGAGACGAGGCCCCGGCCGAAGAGGTGGCTCCACACGCGATTCACAATCACGCGGGCGGTCAGCGGGTTTTCCGGGCTGGCGAGCCAATCAGCCAGCTCGAGCCGACCGCTTTGCTGCGAGTTCACCGGCACGGCATTCGGCACGGTAAAGGTGGAGAGGAAACCACGCGGCACCGTCGGGCCGAGGCGCTCGGCTTCACCGCGGATGCGGACTTCGGTGTCGCTGATGAGTTGCGCATCGCGCACGCCATGGACGGCGGCTCCACGGGCGGCGGGATCGGTGAGCGCAAGCAGGTCGCCCCGCAGGGATTCGTAGCGCTCCCGGTAGGCACGCTGAGTGGGCCGGCCATTCGTGTCCGGCTTGAGGCCCTCGGGCGTGCCACGGATAGCGTCCCAGGCTTTCTTCGCTTCATCGACCTGAGCCTGGATCTTTGCGACTTCCTCAGGCGGAGCCGGCGGCACCGCCGAAGCGAGCTTCACCAGCATGGCAGGGTCGTAATAATCGAGGCCGCCGCCGCCCATCTTGTTGCGCACGCCGGCGCAATTGTCGGTGCTCGTGAAGATGCCCGCGAGCGCGTAATAATCCGTGGTCGCGATCGGGTCGAACTTGTGATCGTGGCAACGCGCGCAGCTGACGGTGAGACCGAGGAAGGCGCGGCTGACGGCGTCGATCTGTTCGTCGACGTTGTCCATCACGAAGCGGACCTTGAAGCGCTGGTTCACATCCTTCACGCCGAGGGCCAGGAAACCCGTGGCGGTGAGGAGACGGTCGCGATCTTCGTTGCTCGCGGCGGGGAGCAGATCGCCGGCGATTTGCTCCTCGATGAAACGATCGAAGGGCAGGTTTTGATTGAGCGCCTGGATGACGTAGTCGCGGTACTTCCACGCGTGCGGATACGGGATGTTGCGCGACGGGCCGGTGGATTCGCCGTAGCGAGCCACATCGAGCCAATGCCGGCCCCAACGCTCGCCGAACTGGGGCGAAGCGAGCAGCCGATCGACGACTTTTTCGAAGGCATTCGGCGCGGTGTCCTGAGCGAAAGCTTCGATCTCCGCAGGCGTCGGCGGGAGACCCGTCAGGTCGTAAGAGACACGGCGGAGCAGCGTGGCAGGATCGGCATCCGCCACCGGCGGGAGTTTCTTCGCCTCCAGACCGGCGAGAATGAAACGGTCGACGTCGCCAGCGGGCCAGCGCTCGTTGCTCACGGTAGGAACCGCGGGATTTTTGCGCGGTTGCCAGGCCCAATGCTTCGCCTTGAGTTGCTCGTAGTCGGCGCGGGTTTTGCCGAGCGACGCCGGGATGCGCTCGCGCGGCCAGGCCACACCGTCCTGAATCCAGGCGGTAAGATCGGCGATCTCGGCTTCGGTCAGGAGGTCGCCCTCTTTCGGCATGCGCTTCTTCGGATCGGCATGGCGAATGCGCTCGAGAATCAGGCTCTTTTCCGGGTGCCCGGGCACCACGGCTGGGCCGGCATCGCCGCCGCCGAGCAGACCGTTGCGGTCGTCGACGCGCAGGCCACCCGCGGGCTTCGTTTCCGCCGAGTGGCAGGCGTAGCAGTGATCCGACAGCAGGGGCCGGATTTTCTTTTCGAAGAAATCGACCCGGGCGGCTTCCTGATCCGCGGGCGCGACCGGTCCGCCAAAGGCGGTCACGCCCAGAAGGCCGATCCAGAAAAGGACCCAACCCGCCACGCGGCGGAGATCCCCCGCGGCGAAGGCTTCATTGTCTCTCAAAGAGGTATAGTTAAAAGGCGCGGACATGGCGAAATACATCGAGGTAAACGATCGATTCCGGGGTTGCGTGGTCGCATGTCCCGAACGCTCAGTCCCGGATCGGGAAGAGCGCACAACGCGGCAAAACTGGGATGGCCGGCCCGGTTTGTAAAGTAACTTTTCCCCTACCTGAATGGTGGGGTTTACGCCAAAAGCGGCTTTCTTCTCGTTTTTTAGGGGTTTTTGGCGATCCAGTCGCCCCATCTAAATCCCCCCCTGATTGAATGGGGTATCCCCGTACGCCGGTACGCCAAAGATTTCGCACGGAGTTCAAGGGGGATGGCCAAGGGAGTTTTTTTCTCTCCGTGTCCTCTGTGTGAATCCCCCCGTCTTTCGCGATTTTTTGAAAAATCCCCCTTGTCCTCAAGTTAACCTGAGGTCGTACGGGAGGGCGCGTGACTCGACCATCCGCACGCGTTTATCGGCATCTACAGCAGATGAGGGCCGGAGCCCCGCCCGGCCAATTCGTCGCCGGGATTGCGCAGCGGGCAATCCTTCATCGAGAGGCAACCGCAACCGATGCAGAGGTTCAGTTGATCGCGCAAGCGGGTGGCGAGTTCGATTTTTTCCCGCAGGGTGCGCTCCCAGGCGCGGCTCACTTTTTGCCAATCGGATTTCGACGGCTCCCGATCGAGCGGGAGAGCGCGAAAGGCGGAGCTGATTTCCTCCAGCGAGAAGCCGAGGCGCTGAGCCACCTTGATGAAGGCCAGGATGCGCAGCTCGCGCCGGGCAAAGAGCCGCTGATTCCGCCCCCCACGAACACTGCGCACCAACCTCTTCGCTTCGTAGAAATGAATCGCCGAAACGGCGACCCCACTCCGGCGGGCAACCTCCCCGATCGTTAACAAATCCTCCGAGTCAGTTCGACAGCTCATGCCGCGAACCTCCACCTCAAGTGAACTTGAGGTCAAGGCCGGGCCCGACCGCTCCTCTCCCAATCCAACCCTATGACCACGACTGAAAATCATCTCCGCATCGCCCTCGTAACCGGCGCCTCCGACGGCATCGGGAAGGAAACTGCCCGGCAACTTTCCGAGAAAGGAATCCGGGTCATTCTCGGAGCGAGGAATCTGGAGAAGGGCGAAAAAGTAGCGCGTGAATTCAAGCAAAACGGCCCGGAAGTGGAGACCGTGCAACTCGACGTGACTTCCGAGGAAAGCGTGACCAATGCGGCACTGGAGGTCGCCTGGCGCCACGGGCGGCTCGATATTTTGGTGAACAATGCGGGCGTTTTTCTCGACCGCGGACCGGTGCACGAGATGCCGGTCGACGAATTGATGGCGACCTACGAAACCAATATTTTCGGCACCTTCCGGGTGATCAAACACTTCCTGCCGCTGTTGCGGCGCTCGCGGCAGGGACGCATTGTCAATGTATCGAGCGGGCTGGCTTCGCTCCTGAACATGACGGATGAGGCGAGTCCTTACTATCATGTTTCCCTGCCCGCTTATGCTTCATCGAAAGCGGCGCTCAATGTCATGACGATCCACCTCGCGCGGGAGCTGCAGGAGAGCGGGATCAAGGTCAACGCAGTGGAGCCGGGCCTGACCGCCACGCGCTATGTGCAGATGCCCGGCGCGCAGCCGGTGGAGGTGGGCGCGGAAGCGCCGGTGCGTTATGCCTTGATCGGGGAAGACGGGCCGAGCGGAGGATTTTTCGACCGGTTTGGGCCGCATCAGTGGTAAAGCTGATCGCTCTGCATACCTCGCGTTCGCCCGGCATCGCAACGCGATGCCCTCCAGTTCCCAGCAACGCAGACCTGCCGGCTAAGGCGGGTTCAGCAGGGTGTGGATGGCGGCTTTGAGTTTGGGTTCAGCGCCGGGGGCGACCCACCACCAATCGTGGAGGTTGGTATCGTGCTCCGCGATGTGCTGCTCGGTGGGGATGTAGCCAGTCGCGCCTTCGCCGTAACCGGCAGTCACGACGAAACTCCTGGGCCGCTGCTCCTGAGCAAAGAGCTGATACTCGACATAACTTTCGCCCGGGAGCACCAGCAGCGCGGCGGAGCCAAAGTCCAGCACCGGGAGATCGATGCCTCCTCCGCGGTCGGCCTGCTTCCGCCAGCTCAGCCCCATGGCGGCGAGGCACTGCTGAAAAGGCTTCGGCGCGGAAAGGCCGGCGGTGAGTTCGGCGATGGTCCAGCCGGGGTCGTCGCGCGGCTCGAGGCGCACCGGCACCGTTCGGAAAGTGACCTGCCGGATCGGCTCGCGCGTGGTCGCCTTCCACGCGGCCTTCATCGCTTCGTGAAGGCGGTCGGCCAGCACGGCGCGATTAGCCCGGGAGCCATCGTTGTATTTGCCGGCGGTCACATTGCCGCTGCAACCGCTGATATAAATCTGGGCGAGGCCAGGAGTTTCCGCTTCGCGCTGAGTGCGAGCGAGCCCAGGGAAATCCGCGCTGACTTCACCGGATCCATAATAACTCATGGGATGCACGGCGTAGGCGTTCAGCGCGAGCAGCGGGGTGTCACCGTCCCAAAAGCTCAGCGTCTTGAGATTCGGATCGATCAGGCCTTCGTCCGCCGCCCGGGCTGCGGCGTCGATGCTGCGGCTCATCCGATCGAAGCGCACCAAGCCTTCGGGCAGGACGAAGCGCCGATTGGACGCCACCTGCTGCACGCGAGCCTGGCCCGTCCCCAAGTGCGAGACGGACCGTGAATGTTTCATTGAATCCCGGAGCGCGGTGGCGACGCGCTGGACGGCTTGCTCGTGGAAATCAAGATCGCACACGGTGCCCTGCGCCTGGTGCGCCCGGAGAATCCGCTCGGCTTCCAGATCGGCGACCGGCGCATCGTGCTGATGCACGGCGCAAACCATCACGCGCTCAGGACGAGTCCCCGCCGCTTCGGCCAGCACGGTTTTCCAACGGGCCAGCGCGTCGTTGCGAATCTCGCACCAATCGACGACGACAAAGACGACCGGGCCCAAAGCATTCCCCTCCCCCGCCAGCACGAAGCCCCGGGCAGACAGGGGGTCGGCGATTTTCTTGGAGAGCCAGGCGCCACCCATCATGCCGTGGCCGAGGGGCACGGTGACATCCGCGGAGAAAGTGGCCAGCCGCCAGGGGGAAGCCGGTGGGGTGCGATCCGCGGCCGCAGATCGTCCACCGATCCAGAGGCCGACGAGCAGAGCCAGCAAGGGGAGCAATTTCATCGTGGTGAGGGGAACGAGTGAATGACTCTCCACTCAACCCCGCACAGCCCGGAACCATTGACCGGATGCGCTACTGCGCAGCGGATTGGGCCGCGGAAAGAAAATGCATCAAGCGGGCGCAGGCCAGCAGCCGGGCGTCTTCGCGGTCTTCGACCGAGATGGGTTTTTCGAGGCCGGCGATGGGACGGCCATGCTGGCGCCAGTAGACGTCAAAGGCCAGCGAACTGGGATTCCAGGAGCACTCCTGGGTGAAGCCGCCTTCCTGGGCCTGACTGGCAAAGTGGTCGGCGAGCTCGCGGTGATGCTGGGCGAGAGTTTCCGGCGGCGCGTCGAGCAGGCTTTGCAGCGCCAAGTCGGGACCGCCTTCGCGAAGCCAGTCGGCGACTTCGTGGCACGCTTGGGCGACCAGGAGATCGATGTCATCCATGGCGTGGCCGGCAGCCTGCCGGGAGGGGTGGGGAGGTTCGATGCGATAAAAGCATGCGAGGGGGGAGGGGAAACACCGTGCACGCATTGAGGTACGGCCCGGCACGACACCATTAAGTGCACAACGCGTGCCGCGCCATCCGGGAAATACCTGAATCCGCGATCAGCCGGATCGCCGCCCTATTTTGCGACGGTGACGAATTTGCCCGGATTGAGCAGACCTTTGGGATCGAGGGCGGCTTTCAGCTCGGCGTGGACGGCGCGATTGACGGGGCTTGCAGCCTGGGGCCACCACGGCTTTTTGGCGAGGCCGATGCCGTGTTCGCCAGTGATCACGCCGCCGACGGAAAGGACCCAGGTGAAAAGCTCATCGAGCGCGGCGTCGACCTGGCGCTTCACCTTGCGGTCGGTGTGGTAGTTCGCCGCCATGATGTTCGTGTGGATATTGCCATCGCCGGCGTGGCCGAAGCAGGCGACCGGGTAGCCGTACTTCGCGCGGAGATGAGCGGCGAATTCGGCGAGATCGACGAGGCGGCTGCGCGGGACGGTGATGTCTTCGTTCAGCTTGGTCAGGCCGGTGGCCTTGAGCGAGGCGGAGAATTTGCGGCGCAGTTCCCAGAGCTTTTCGCAGGCCGCTTCGCCGACGGCTTTTTTGATGTGCAGGGCACCGATGCGTTCGAGCAAGGCAGCGAGGGATTTGGCTTCGCCGCGCACGCTGGAGGGCTGACCATCGAGATCGATGAGCACGTGGCCTTCACCGGCGGGCACGATCGCGGTGCCGCAATGTTCGCGGGCGCTTTGCAGGGTGAACCCATCGGCGATTTCCAGCGCCGCGGGGAGGAAACCAGCGCGGAAGATTTCCTGCACGGCATCGGCCGCTTCGCGGAAGCTGTGGAAACTCGCACTGAGGCTGGCGCGCGCGGGCGGCAGCGGGAGGAGGCGGAGGGTGGCTTCGGTGACGACGCCGAGGAGGCCTTCGCTGCCGACAAACAGGCCGACGAGATCGAAGCCGGATTTGTTTTTGTGCGTACGGGAACCGGCGCGAAGCACGCGGCCATCGGCGAGCACGACTTCCAGGCCGAGCACGTAGCTGCGGGTGACGCCGTATTTCAGGCAACGCGGACCGCCGGCATTGGTGGCGATATTGCCGCCGATGGAGCAATCCTTCAGCGAAGCGGGATCGGGCGGATAAAAGAGGCCGCGTTCGCGGGCAGCGCGCTGGAGTTCGCCGGTGATGACACCGGGCTCGACCACGGCCACACCGTCTTCAAAGTGGATCTCCTTGATCTGCTGCATCCGCGCGAGGGACAGCGAGATACCGCCCTGGATGGGTACGGCGCCGCCGACGTAGCCGTAGCCCGCTCCGCGCGGAGTGACGGGCAGGCCACGTTTTTGGGCAAATTTCAGCGTCTTGCTGACATCGTCGGTATTCCGCGCAAAAACCACCACTTCCGGCTCGCGGCTGGCGAACCATTTGTCTTTCGCATGCTGCTCCAGCACATCGGGCGCGGCGGATACCTGAGCGGGACCAAGCAGCTTGGTGAGATCGCGGACGGTCCGGGAAGGGGTTTTGGTACTCACCGGCTGATGGTATCGCGGCCGGTGAAGACCTTTTGCAATTTGCCCCCGATCTTGCGCCACGGATTGCCGGACGAAGATTCGCTCCGTTCGCGAGAGGAAGAAGAGGAGGAGGTTCGTTTCACGGTCGGTTTAGGCGTCGTATCGGTGCTCGCGACGGGCGCCAGGTTGGCTGTGAGATCGGCCGGCGACGGGACGGAGGTGAAGCCTTCGTGCGAAACGACCGCGCCGGTATCGGCTGCGATGACGATCTGGCCGACGCGGGCGCCGCTTTGCTCGAAAATGCCGATCGTCCAGAGGGGCGAAGCGCCTTCGCCCCCACAGCGCAGATCGTAATCGTAAGTGGCGGGGACGACGCTATTCACCGCCGCGTAGGAAGCGACGAGGTCAGCGGCGAGTTCGGCATCGACCCGCAGCTTGGTCAGATCGATGCGGTTGTCGGTGGAAAGATTGGCGGCGAAGTCGGAGCCTTCCTTACTGCCAGTGATCACGCCATTGGCCACGGTGAATTCACGGACGCCACCGGCGGCTTTTTCGTCGTTCACCAGCACGAGCCAGCGTTCCGGTTCCGGCGTGCCGCCCCGGGCGGTCAGCCCGGCGAAGCCTTTGGCCATCAGCTTCGGGACGGCCCTGGCGGCTTTCCAGGCGCTGTCGATTTCCTCGCCCCCAAAGACCGGGAGCGTGGTGACGGCAAGGAGTAGAAGAATGGGCAGAGTACGCATGGCCGGAAAAGAAAGGGGGTTAGCGAGGCCCGAACATGCGCTGCAGGAGGCCGGGCTTCGCCGTGGGTGCCGGAGTAGCCGTGGCGCGCTTTTTGGGCGGGGCTTTTTTGGGATTGGATGTCGTGTTCCGATTATCGCCCAGACCATCGGGCAGCGGCGGCGGAGTGGCGCGGCTCAGGGTGGCGATCGGGTCGAGGTCGGGTTCGCGGGCGAAGCCGGGATGAAGAATCACCACCCCGCGCACGGCAGAGACGATGAGTTTGCCGAGCTCGGTGCCCGTGGTGTCGAGGCAGGTCACGGTCCAGAGCGGGGTGGCTTCCGGGCCACTCTTGCGGAGATCGAAGTGCAGGGCGGAGACACTGACATTGTTGGCGACGCCAAACTGGAGGGCCATTTTGGTGACGGCATCGGAATCCACCCGCATCGTGTCCGGATTGATCACATCCCCAAGAGCGGCCGATTCGGCAAATTGGGAAAAAGGGCGGTCAGCCGTTTTACGGGCCCCGACAACGACGATTTCGCGGAGACCGTTCTCGGCTTTTGGGTCGAAAACGACAAAATGCCAGCGGTCCGGCTCGGGGGTACCGTCGCGGCCGGCGATGACGGCGACATTGCGAGCCTGCTCGGGCGGAAGGAGTTGCAGCGCGGTAAACGCCGACCCCGCCAGGACAGGCGCACTGGCAAAAGCGAACAGGCAAAGACAAGCCGTGAGATGACGCATGGGCTGAGCATGGGAAGGCTAGCGGGCCGGAGCCGCTTTTCCAAACGCAATCTCCCGCCCCTGACAAAAGCCTCGACGTCCTACCCTCCGCTTCGCACCGTTGGCACCATGATCATCCAGCCCAAAATTCGCGGTTTCATTTGCACCACGGCTCACCCCGCTGGCTGCGCCGCCAATGTTCAGGAACAAATCGACTACGTGCGCGCCAAAGGTCCGATCGCTGGCGTGCCCAAAAAGGTTTTGGTGATCGGCGCCTCGACGGGTTACGGGCTGGCGTCGCGGATCGTGCCCGCTTTTGCCGGAGGCGCAGCGACGCTGGGCATCTTTTTCGAAAAGCCGGGTGAGGAAGGCCGGACCGGCAGCGCCGGGTGGTACAATTCCGTGGCGTTTGAAAAAGCCGCCCACGAGGCCGGCCTCTATGCCAAGTCGCTCAATGGCGACGCTTTCTCCGATGCGCTGAAGGAACAGGCCATCGCCACGATCAAGGCCGACCTCGGCCAGGTGGATGCGGTAATTTACAGCCTCGCCTCCCCTCGCCGGACGAACCCGAAGACCGGTGTGACCCACAGCTCCACGCTGAAGCCGATCGGAGCCTCCTACACAAACAAGTCGGTGAATACCGACAAGGGCCTCGTGACCGAAGTGAGCATCGAGCCAGCGAGCGAACAGGAAATCGCCGACACGGTGGCGGTGATGGGCGGCGAAGACTGGGAGATGTGGATCGACGCGCTCGACCAGGCCGGGGTCCTCGCCGAGGGCGCGACCACGGTTGCCTATAGTTATATTGGGCCGGATCTCACCTGGGCGATTTATCGCAATGGGACGATCGGCCGGGCCAAGGAAGACCTCGAAGCGACCGCCGCCCGCCTGACCGCCCGTCTCGGGGCGAAAGGGGGCCGGGCGCTGGTTTCGGTGAATAAGGCGCTCGTGACCCAGGCGAGCAGCGCCATCCCGGTGGTGCCGCTCTATATTTCCCTGCTCTACAAGGTGATGAAGGCGCATGGAAACCATGAGGGGTGTATCGAGCAAATCCAGCGGCTCTTCGCCGATCGTCTCGCCACCGGGGCCGATCCGAAGCTCGACGAAGCCGGCCGCGTCCGGATCGACGACTGGGAAATGCAGCCCGAAATCCAAAAGGAAGTGGCCGACCTCTGGCCCGCCGTGAACAGCGAGAACCTGGCCGAGCTGAGCGACATCGCGGGGTATCGAACGGAATTTTTGCGACTTTTTGGCTTCGGCCTGCCGGGGGTGGATTACGCCGCCGAAGCCGAACCCGTCGCCCCGCTGCCCAGCGCAAAATAAGCGGATTTTGAGAGTTTTGGCGTCCTGAATCCCGTTTTGGGCCCGGTTTGGCCCGAAAAGTCGATTCCCCCGGGGTGCAGCAAGGCCCTTGACCAGTCGTGCCACCCGCGCCTACTCTCGCCCGCTTTTCGCCAGAAAAGTCAAATCGAAGCCAAATAATCACTTGGACCTCAAAGACATCAAAGAACTCATCGCCCTGATGAGGAAGAACGACCTCTCCGTTTTCAAAATGGAGCGGGACGGCTTCAAAGTCACCCTCAAGCGAGGGAATGATTTTCAGCCCATCATCACAGCGTCGACCCCGGTGGCTCTGCCAGCCGGCGTGTCCGCAGTGACTGCGGCGGCCCCTGTTTCAGCCGATGCGGCCTCCGCCGCGGCACCCAGCGAGCCGAAAGCCCAGAACTACAAGGAGATCACCAGCCCGATGGTGGGGACCTTCTACACGGCCCCTTCCCCGGAAGCGCCCGCCTACGTGAAAGTCGGCGATACCGTGAGCGAAGGCGCAGTCATCTGCATCGTGGAAGCGATGAAGGTGATGAACGAGATCAAAGCCGAAATCTCCGGCACGGTCGTGGAAATCGCGGCCGAAAACGGGAAGCCCGTGCAGTTCGGCCAGGCGCTCTTCCGGATCAAATAAGTGACGGCCCCCGTCCGCCTGCTCACCGCTCCAACTTACACCGTCTGATGGGAAGCCTGCCGCCGCACCGCCGCGGACTTTCCGGCTTGTCGCCGCACGCCTTCCGGGCACCGCAGCCAGGCCGCCCCTCCAGCCACACTCTTCTCCGCTCATGCTGAACAAGGTTCTGATCGCCAACCGAGGCGAGATCGCGCTGCGGGTCATCCGGGCTTGCAAGGAACTCGGGATCAAAACGCTCGCCGTTTATTCCGAGGCCGATGTCGAAAGCCTCCACGTGCAGCTCGCCGACGAAGCGATCTGCATCGGGCCGGCCCCATCGAAAGACTCCTACCTGAAGATCGACCGCATCATCGCTGCCGCGGAAATCGGCAACGTGGATGCGATCCACCCCGGGTACGGGTTCCTCGCGGAAAACGCACACTTCGCGGACGTCTGCACCAGCTGCAATATCAAGTTCATCGGGCCCTCGAGTTCGGCGATCCGGGCCATGGGTGACAAAAACGTCGCCCGCGCCACCGCCCGCAAAGCCGGCGTGCCGGTGACGCCGGGCAGCGACGGCCTGGTCGAGACCGAACAGGAAGCGCTGAAGGTCGCCAAAAAGATCGGGTACCCGGTCATGATCAAGGCGGTCGCCGGTGGCGGTGGCCGCGGGATGCGCGCAGCGCACAACGACGTGTCGCTGGTCCAGGGCTTCCACGGCGCGCGGATGGAGGCCGACAAGGCCTTCGGCAATCCGGGCGTTTATATCGAGAAGCTGATCGAGAACCCGCATCACATTGAGTTCCAGATCATGGCGGACAGCCATGGTGACGTGGTCCACATCGGCGAACGCGACTGCTCGATGCAGCGCCGGAACCAGAAGATCATCGAAGAGTGCCCCTCCCCGCTCCCGGTCATGACCGAGAAACTGCGGGCCAAGATGGGTGCGGCGGCGATCAAGCTGGCCGAAGAGGTCAACTACGTGGGCGCCGGAACCATGGAGTTCCTCGTCGACGACAAGGGGAACTTCTACTTCATGGAGATGAACACCCGCATCCAGGTGGAGCACTGCGTCACCGAGGAAGCGTACGGCATCGATCTCGTGAAGGAGCAGATCAAGATCGCATCGGGCGATTCACTCTCGAACTTCGTGCGGAATGCGAAGCTGAAGTATCACGCCATCGAGTGCCGCGTGAACGCCGAGGATCCGTTCAACAACTTTGTGCCGAGCCCCGGCAAGATCGACCTCTACTACGCCCCGGGCGGCCGCGGCGTGCGCATCGATACCCACGCCTACGCGGGGTACACGATTCCGCCGCACTACGATTCGATGATCGCCAAGGTCATCGGCATGGGCACCACCCGGCAGCACGCGATCGACCGGATGCGCCGTGCACTCGGCGAGTACATCATCCGCGGCATCAAGACGACGATCCCGCTGCATGACGCCATCATGCGCGACCCGGATTTCGTTCGCGGCAAATACGACACCAGCTTCGTGGGGAAATTCCTCGAGAGCGGCGTGGCGCGGCTGCGGCACTAAGCGGCCAGGATTTGAGGACAGCCGTTTCCGCCTTCCCAGGATGGCGCGGCTGTCAGTCCGTGGTTCACGCAGCCCTCTGCGTGAAATGAAAAGATCACCCTGCGCCTTTGGCGCAGGCACTATCGTCTCACGCAGGGGGCTGCGTGAACCACGAGGTGCAGCGGATGGCGGTTCCGCTTAAAGCACTCTAAAAACCGACCGACGGCGGGAGGAACGGGGCGGGCGAACCTGCTCCGCTCAACAAACGGCTCTTCGGCGTGCCCGTGCCCGTGGGTTTCCCCGTCGGCTTGCCGGTGGGGCTGGGGGCGGCCTTGGTGGTGACCGGACCACCCGTGGTCTTGGTCTCGCTGCTGGAGCTGCCGCCGTTTTCTTCCGGGGAACCGCTGCTGGAGGTTTTCACGCGGTGGGAGCGGATGACCATCTCGCTCATGCGGTCGCCAAAGTCGCCGGACGGCGGGCCAAAGGCTTCCTCGGCCCCTTCGAACGGATTCTTGCCGGCAAAGATATTAAAGACATTGCAGGGCAGGCTCACGCGCAGGCTGCCGGTCCAGTGGCCGCCAGTGAGCTGCTGATCCTGCCAGTACTCGACGTCGGCGATGAGGCCCTGGCGGATGCGGGCTTCGAGGCGGCCCTTGAAGCCATCGTAGTCGCGGCCGAAGGGATTCAGGTAGTGGTAATAACCACCGAGGACGCGGACTTCAGCGACCTTGTCCAAGCCGGGCACGAGGAAGCCGAGCTCGGTATTGAAGCCTTCGAGGGAGCCTTCGAAGCGATCGAAATTCCGGCGCGAATCGGTATCGGTGACGGAGGTCCCGCCGAAGCTGGTCTCCGTATCGCGGATATTTTCGCGGCGGACGGTGTGCGAGATGCGCTCCTTCTTTTGATCCGGCAGATAGTAGTTCGCGCGGAAATCGACCCACTTCGAAAGCACTTCCACCCCGAGGCCGAGCTGATCGAAATGATGATCGTAGGCACTATCGAGCGAATCGTAATAGATGTTCGCACCGACGATGAGTTCGTCCGCCACCCGGGCGCGGTAGACCAAGCCGTAGCTCGTCACATTCTGGCTGTTATCGTCGAGCGAGAAGCGGCTGTTGTAAAAGAGCACGCTGTTGCCCGGCGTCCAAAGCGGCGTCAGCGAATCGACGAAGCCCGTATTAAGATGCTCGCTGCCTTGATAACCGAAAGTGAGCGATCCCGTGATCGGCTTTTCCAAAGGTTCGATGACCTTCTTATCACTCGCGATGGGGGTACCCGCAAAAAGGGTGGTAAAGGTCGTAACGAGACCGGTCGTAGCGGCAATAAAGCGGGTTCTCATGGCTGGTTGGGTCGCCAGCTGGGGTATTTGCTAGTGAAAAGTCAATATCGAAATGCTTTTCTCCAAGGGCCTTATTAAAGGGTATCGGCCCTTATTTCGGCCACTGCGCGGTCAGGTCCGGCAAGGTTTCACGAAGGATTTGAGCGATGGCCTGGCGTTCCGCGTCCGGGAGAAAAGCATAACGTTCCTCGGGTTTGGCGTCCGTTAAGATTCGGCCGAGACGGGTGACGACCTGTTGGTAAAACGGCTTCGGCAGTTGCTGAAATAGTGCGGAGTAAATGAGCGGGCTGCAGCGGTATTTCGCGATGCGCGTTTTGAAGTCGAGGTCCCGCAGGCTGCGTCCGTCGCGGGTGCGCGGGCCGGCGGCTTCGTAGGCCTGGCGGAAGTCCGCGGCGCTGCGAATGCCGCTATCCGGCATGGCCGCTTCGTCTCGATAGAGCAACGCATCGAGGACGGCCTGGGCCTGGCTGGCAAAGACGTTTTTCACGCTGTCGTAGGCCGGCTCATCAGTCTCCGGTTCCTTGAATGCCTTTTGCAAGCCGTGCTGATACTGGATCATCTTGCGGCTGTCGTAGAGCGCATGGGTGAGCGTCTGCTGCATGCTGACCTGATGCTCCAGAACCATGAGGGCGCCGATGTCGCTGGTCGGTTCCAGGTGCAGGCTGGGATCGAAGAATGGTTCGAGGCTGTCGAGGTTCGCCCCAGTCTCGGTATCGATGGCGACCTGGTTGCCCTCCTCCCGGGCGAAGGTATTGCCGCGGTGGCGAGCGGCGCCGTGGCGGCCGGTGACGTACCAGCCCCCCCAGCGCTCGGCGATCGGGGTCGTGTAGTCGACCACTTCGGAGCCGGCGCTGAAGATCGGGGAGCCCGAAGGTTCAGGAAAAACCGAGCGCAGGAACACGCCGGGGATATCGCGGGTGAAATTGATCGCGTGGCAGGAGAGGCAGCTCGGATCGCGGCGGAAGCGCTGCGGCTGGCGTTCGCTGCGTTCCAACGGATCGAAAGCGTAGAAGATCGGGCCGAGTTGCGGGTCGAAGGCGGTGATTTCGATCAAGCCACCGGGCACGTAGCCGACGTAACACTCGTCGTTGAAATAGATGGCGCGTGGGTTTTGCGGCGAGATCCGAACGCGCTGGACGCTGGTCTTGGAAAAGACGACGACCTGCGTTTTTGGCGAAACGTTGAGCTCCTTGAGGATCTGGCGGAGGGCTTCTTTTTCGTCGCCGGTGATCTTCAGTTCTCTCGAATTCAGCTTCTCCTGCAGGCGCGCGACGGCATCGTGCGGGGTGCTGTCGGAGTAGGAAATCGGCGGCTGTTCGTAGTCGTCGGTTTGCGTGAGGGCGCGACCGCTGAGCGCCAGAACGAGGGCCGCAGTTTTTAGATGGGGGAAAGAGCTCTTAAACAAGGCGTTTGGATACTACAAAACCAGCACTTGGGCTAACCGTGGATTGGGAAGGAGTTATGCAAAATTGCGCTCCGGCGTTGTGGGCGTGGAAGGTTTGTGGCGCTGTGCGGGAATGTTCACCCGTTCCCTCCTGCTGCTCACCGGCTGCCTGGCGGCCACCCTTGTCTCGGCCGAACCGGCCAAGCCCGACCAAGTGCTCAAACTCTGGGAGGGCAAAGCGCCCGGGGAATTCACTGCACCGGGGCCGGAAACGCTGACGCCCCCGAAACCGACGGATGCACTCCCGATTGCGCGGCTGACCAACGTTACCGAACCGCGGCTCGACCTCTATGTCCCCTCCCCCGGCAAGGGCAACGGCGCCGCGGTCGTCATCGTGCCCGGGGGCGGTTTCGGCATCCTGGCTTCCGAGCATGAAGGCTCCGAGCTGGCAACCTGGCTGCGGGATCGCGGATTCGTCGCGGCGGTGCTGCAGCACCGTTGCCCGACGAACAAACTGCCGAAGCCGTGGGAACTACCAGCTTTCGATACGCAGCGGGCGATGAGTTTGATCCGGCAGAAGGCGGCGGATTGGAAAGTGCAGCCGGACAAGATCGGGCTGTTTGGCTTCTCCGCCGGAGGGCAAGTGGCGCTCATCGCGACGACCAATGCCACGCAACGCCTCAGCCCCGCCGCCGATGCGACCGATGCGGTAAGCTGCCGGCCCGATTTCCTGATGCTGTGCTACGCGTGGAAGATCCTCGCCGAGGGGTCGACGACGGAACTCAAGCCCGAGATCAAAATCGACGCGACCACCCCACCGACTTTCATCGCCCAAGCCTACGACGACAAAGGGTCTCTGGCCGAAGGCAGCACGCTCGCCTTTCTCGCTCTGCGCAAAGCAAGCGTGCCAGCGGAGCTTCATATTTACTCCACGGGCGGGCATGGCTTTGGCCTGCGGCCGAATGCCACCCAGGCGCCCGGAGATTGGCCCGGCCGGCTGGAGCTTTGGCTGCAGACGCGGGGGCTTTTGCCCAAGGGGTAGACGGCGGAGCCCAGACTTGGCAGAGGAGTTCGGATGCTCCCAGTTGAAGACTTTGGGGACTATCCAGTCTTCTACCGTATCCACGGGGAAACGGTTCGAATCCTCTACGTGGTCCACGGGGCGCGTCACTTGCCGGTATGGTGCCCGCCGGCGAGCGCGGGATTGAAGACGCGGAGAAAACTCGCGCATCCCGGTTGCTCGCGGGGCGGAGATCGTTCAGCGTGGGGGTTCCATGTCCGAACCTCGCACGCTCACCCTCGGCCACTCGCCGGATCCCGATGACGCTTTCATGTTTTACGCGCTGGCCGCGGATAAGATTCCGACGGGGCAGTGGCGGTTTGAGCACATCCTGCAGGATATCCAGACGCTGAACGAGCGGGCGACGCGCGGGGAATTGCACATCTCGGCCATCTCGATCCACGCCTACGCGTCCGTGCTGGATAAGTATGCGCTGCTGCCGTGCGGGGCGAGCATGGGCGATGGATACGGGCCGATGCTGATCTCGGCGGCCGGCACGGAACCACCGACTCCGGGGACAGAAAAGGCCTGGCTGCGAGCCCGGCGGATTGCGGTGCCGGGGACGATGACCAGTGCCTTTCTGGCGCTCTGCCTTTACCTCGGCGAACGCCCGGCGGATTTCGTCGTGGTGCCGTTCGACGAAATTTTTGCATACGTCGCGGCGGGCAAGGCGGACGCGGGGCTGATCATTCACGAAGGCCAGCTCACCTACGCCCGTGAGGGATTCCATCTGATCACCGATCTCGGCGTGTGGTGGCTGGAGGAAACCGGGCTGCCGCTGCCGCTGGGCGGGAATGTGATTCGGAAGGATCTTTCGCCGGCGGAGCGGAGTGAGATCAATGTGATCCTGCGCGAGAGCATCCGCTATGGCCTGGAACATCGGAAAGAAGGCGTGGAGCACTCCATGCCGCTGGCGCGGGGGCTGGATACGCAGCTCGCGGATCAATTCATCGGGATGTACGTGAACGAGGTGACGCTCGATTACGGAGATCGCGGGCGGGCAGCGATTCGGGAGTTCCTCAAACGCGGGCACGAGGCGGGGTTGATTCCGGCGCCGGTGGAGCTCGAGTTTGTGGAGTAGGCCGCCCTCCGCTCCGGCTCGCCGCTCCCAGCAAGGAAGCTTACTCGCGATTCTTCGTGTCGATGATGAGGGTGATGGGGCCGTCGTTGACGAGGGCGACTTCCATCATGGCGCCGAAGCGGCCGGTCTGCGGAGGCTTGCCGAGGAGCTCCGTAAGTTTGGCGAGCAACGCTTCGTAGAGGGGAATGGCGATGTCGGGTTTGGCGGCGCGGTGCCAGCTCGGTTTGGTGCCTTTTTTGGTCGAGGCGAAGAGGGTGAACTGGCTGACGACCAGCACGTCGCCGCCGACCTCGATCACATTCCGTTCCCAAGGACCAGCCTCTGCGCCGAACAGACGCAGGCCGACGATCTTGCCAGCGAGCCAGGCGATATCTTCAGCGGTGTCGGCTTCCTCTTTACCCGCAAGCACGAGCAAGCCCTTACCGATCTGGCCGACGACTTCGCCTTCGACGGTGACACGGGCAGAACTGACTCGCTGAATAACGGCACGCATCCGCTTCCGCTAACAGCGCAGCTCAGCCCTGCCAATCCCCTTGGCGCCTTGCCGGTGAAACCCTAAGCAACGATCTTCGTAAAGGCGTGGCCTTCGTTTTGGTCGATGCGCTCGGGACGGCCTTTGTTTTGGTAGACCAGCTTGGTGTGGTCGACGCCGAGGAGGTAAAGAATGGTCGAGTGGATGTCATGGACGTGCAGACGATCTTTCACTGCGTAGAGGCCGAGGTCGTCGGTCGCACCGATGGTCTGGCCGCCTTTCACACCGCCGCCGGCCATCCACATGGTGAAGCCGTTCGGGTTGTGGTCGCGTCCCCCACCCTGCTCGCTCATCGGCGTGCGGCCGAATTCGCCACCCCAAATGACGAGGGTCTCGTCGAGGAGACCGCGGTTTTTCAGGTCCGCGAGGAGGCCGGCGATCGGCTTGTCGACCGAACGGCAGAGTTTGCTGTGGTTTTCCTCGAGCTTGGCGTGGCTGTCCCACTTGCTGCCGGCGCCGCTATAGAGCTGGACGAAACGAACGCCGTTTTCGACGAGGCGGCGGGCGAGCAGACAGTTGCGGCCGTACACGGCGGTCTCGGGCTGATCCATGCCGTAGAGCGCCTTGGTGGCGTCGCTTTCCTTGCTGAGATCGACGGCCTGCGGGGCCTCGGCCTGCATTTTGTAAGCGAGCTCGTAGGAACGGATGCGGGCTTCGAGCTCGGTGTTGTCGGTGCGGCTCGCGTTGTAGTTGCGATTGATGCTGGCGAGGAGGTCGAGCTTGTCGCGCTGGCGTTCGTTCGACATGCCCTTGGGATTGTCGAGGTACTTGATCGGTACGCCATCGGAGGCGAACTCGACGCCCTGGTAAACGGCGGGCATGAAGCCGCTGCCCCAGTTGCGCACGCCATTCACGACGGTGCCTTCGCTATCCTTGATGACCACGAAGCCGGGCAGGTTTTGGTTTTCGCTGCCGAGGCCGTAATTGACCCACGCGCCGAGCGACGGGCGGCCACCGAAGATGGAGCCGGTATTCATCTGGCAGACGCCACCGGCGTGATTGATGCCATCGGAAGCGCAGGAGTGAATGACCGCGAGATCGTCAGCGTGCTGGGCCACGTTTTCGAACCAATCGGAGACCCAGAGGCCGCACTGGCCATACTGTTTCCAGGTGCGCTTCGACTCGAGGAGCGGGGCGCCGCTTTCGCCCATGGCGAGCACGGGTTCCTTGAAACTCGGGGGCAATTTCTGGCCAGCGAGTTCGTTCAAGAGCGGTTTGCGATCGAAGGTATCGAGGTGGCTCGGACCGCCTTCCATGAAGCAAAAGATGACGTTCTTCGCGCGGCCGGCACGCTGCGGGAGCAAAGCCAGGCCCGGGTTGTTCGTGCTCGGAGCGCCGAGCACGGGTTCGCGCATGAGCGCGGAGAGGGCCACGGCGCCGAAGCCGCAACCGGCACGGCGGAGGAATTCGCGACGAGAACCGGGGATGTCGTAATTGTTGCAGGGCATGGCAGGGAGAGAGTTAGTGGAGGTAGAAAAACTCGTTCGAGTTCAGGAGGACGTGGCAGAGATCGGTGAAGGCGACTTTGCGGGGATCGACGGGCTCAGGTGCATCGGCGCTGGACCAGGCGAGCTGTTCGCCGGGGCCGGCCTGCGCATTCCATGTGGCAAGCGCGGTGACGTTCCACTTCGCGGGATCGGGCGAGAGCGCTTCATCGGGCAGCGCGCCGCGAACGAGGCGGGCGGCTTCGATCCGGCCATCCCAATGATGCGCGGGAGCACGTTTATTCACGCCGCCAAAGACGAGGCCCGAGGCGCCATTGCTGAGGCCGGTGCGGACGGCGTGCGTGGCCACGGAGGTAAGCACCGGCGCGTTCGGTTTGCCGAGCTGCTGCACGCGGAAGGTGACGGTGTGCGACGGGCACGAGACCTTCACCGCGACGTGATAAGTCACGCCGAGTTCGAGCCGCAGATCGGACGCAACGGGGTCGTAAGCGATGTTGGTATTCTCGTCTTCGCCGACCAACTGGATGATGAGGTTGCGCGGCTTGAAGCGGGATTTTTCGCCCGTGACGCCGAGGCTCCAGCCGAAGGCTTCGACGTTGTCCTTCCCGTTGTTCCAGCGCGAAGCGATGGTACGGACGGCAGCGCCGGCATCAATGGTGTCGAGCTTCACGACGGCTTCGAGGGTGAATTCGTCACCTTCCTTTTCCGGGGTGCGGGCGAGGAGACGCTCCTGCGGGGTGTTTTCCTTGAACTGGCTGGCGGTCTCTTTTTCGACCGGGCGGGCGGCGGGTGCGGGGTCGTTGCCAGCGGCGCGTTTCTCGATGAATTGCGCCGCGGCTTCGAGTTCCTTCGCGGTCGGCGGGCGGCCGAGCACGGCCTGCCAGGCGTCCTCGACGGAGGACACGCGGGCGGCGAGTTTTTGGGCGCGGGTGAGCGACCAGTCGCCATTAAGGAGAAGCAGCGCCTGGGTCGGCGTGGTGGTGCTTTGGCGCTCGGAGACGCTGGCGAAACCGGCGGGGGCATCGAGGCTGCGCAAGAGCTCATTCTGGCTATTGCGCTTTTTGATCGTGTAGATGGAGCGGCGGGTGCCGTTGCCATCGGTGGACGGGCCGCCGGCCTTGAGATCGAGTTCGCCGCTGGCGGCGAGCATGGCGTCGCGAACCTGCTCGGCATCAAGCCGGCGGGGATTGAAGCGCCAGAGATATTTGTTCGCGGGATCGATCTTGGCGGCGAGCTCCGGCACGGCGCGGTGGGCGGTCTGCCGATAGGTCGCGGAGAGGAGGATTTCGCGGTGCAGCTTTTTCAGGCTCCAGCCTCCGGCGAGGAATTTCTGCGTGAGGTAATCGAGCAATTCCGGGTGCGACGGCTCTTCGCCGAGTTTCCCGAAATCATTGGGCGAAGCGACGATGCCGCGGCCGAAAAGGTAGTGCCAGACGCGGTTGGTGATGACACGCGTGGCGAACTGATTGTCCGGGCGCGTGATCCAATTCGCGAGGGCGGTGCGGCGCCCGGTGGAATGGGCCAGCGGGTCGATCTTCGGCTCCTTCGGTTCGAGCAGAGTGAGGAAACCCGGGGCGATGTCCTGCTCCCCCTTGCGGGTCTTGAGGATATTCTTCGGGCCTTTGGCGGAAGCATCGGTGGCGATGAAAGCATCGACGAGCGGTTGCGGCTTGATGTTATCGAACTTCTTCAGCTCCTCGGTCAGCGCCTGATAGCGGGCTTTGTCCTCGGGCTTCTTGATCGATTTCAGCGGTTCGAAACGCTCACGTTCGTAAGCCATCTGGCGCTCACAGAAGTAGGAGAACTGCCAGTCTTCGGGCGAACGATCCTCCGGCTTTTTGTCCACCATGGTGCGAATATCCGCGGTGAAACGCTCGTAGGCTTTGCTGATGTTCTTGAGGATCATCGGCTCGACGATGGCGTCGATCTGCGCGCGGAGGTCCTTGGTGGCGGCTTCCCATTTGGCCTGCTGCTCGGCAAAGCGGGCCTGCTCTTCGTCGGTGGCGAGCTTGCGATCATCCTGCCAGCGCACCGGCGTGAAAAAGGCGCGGAGGCGGTAGTAATCCTTCTGCAGGATGGGATCGAACTTGTGATCGTGGCAGCGGGCGCAGCCGTAGCTGAGGCCCATGAACACCTCGCCGCAGTTATCCGTCATGTCCGTGAGGATGACCTCGTACTGGCCGCGGGCGTCGCGCTGATTGTATTCGTAGATCGGATTCCGCAGGTAGGACGTGGCCACCAGCACGTTCGGATTTTTCGGATCGATCTCGTCGCCGGCAAGCTGCTCGCGGACGAACTGATTGTAGGGTTTGTCGTCGTTCAGGCTTTTGACGACGTAGTCGCGATAAGTCCACGCCGCGGGACGGGCGGCGTCCTGATTGTAGCCATCGCTCTCCGCATAGCGGGTGAGGTCGAGCCAGTGCTGGGCCCAGCGTTCGCCGTAGCGCGGGCTGGCGAGAAGTTCGTCGACCAGCTTTTCGTAGGCCTGCGGGTCGGTGCTGTTCACGAAGGCATCGATCTGCGCCTTGGTCGGCGGCAGGCCGTGCAGGGTGAAATAGAGGCGGCGGACGAGCTCGTGGCGGTCAGCTTCGGGCGCAGGCGTGAGGCCGAGTTCGTTCAACTTTTTGAGCACGAAACGATCGACGCCGTTGCGCACCCAATCGCTCTTCAGCTCAGGTGGCGTGGGTTTGGTCAGCGGCTGGAAGGACCAGAATTTGCGCTCGTTTTCCGTGAAGCCAAATTCATCGACCGTCGCGACCTTGCTCGCATCGGTCTCAGGCCAAGGGGCGCCCAGCTTCACCCACTTTTCCAGGATGGCGATTTCCTTGTCCGGGAGCTTGTCCTTCGGCGGCATCTCGAAATCCGGGTCAGTGTAGCGGATCGCTTTGATGATGAGCGATTCATCCGGTTTGCCGGGCTCGAGCGCGGGACCGGAGTCGCCGCCGGTCTTGATATAAGAGATATGGTCGAGGCGCAGGCTGCCCTTCTTTTTCTTTTCGCCGTGGCACTCGAAGCAGCGATGGACCAGCACGGGGCGGACTTCGCTTTCAAAGAACTTAAGCGCTTCGCGATCAGCGTCCGTCGCCGGTGCCGCCATGGCAGCGGTGGCGAACAGGGAAAGCAGGAGGAGGGATTTCGTCATCGGGCGGTTGGGGAAAAGCTCAGTGCACGCGCAGGGTCGGCGGGCGGGCGGTGGGGTGTTCTTTCGAGGCGAAAGCGTGGGCAAGGCCGGAGGGATCGGTCTCGCCAGTTTCGCGGACGATCAGGAAACTGACGAGGCCGTTCGTGTCCTGCTTGATGAATTCGGCGAGGGCGTCGCCGCGAACGGTCAGAGGGCCGCCGGAACCGCCGCGGGGAATCCAGAATTCGGCGAGTTTGCGGGCCTGGTTGAGATTCGGGCCTTCGTCATTATTGCCCGGGAGCGAGGCCCAGCGGGTCTGCTTTTCGTCCCAACCATCAAGCGATTCGTCGAAGAGGCCGTAAACCGCAAACCGCGAATCGGGCACCAGCGCGGAGAACCCGAAGCCGCTCGGCTCGGGATCAAGGACGATCTGAGCTTCGGAGATTTTCGCGGTGGCGATCTGCGAAACATCGAAGGTGATCACCGCGCGGCGTTCGTTCTTTTTGCCGGCTTCGAGGTCGGTGTGTTTGACGATGAGCAGCGGGTGGCCCCCCATGGGCGCGCCATTGTCGCCGCGGCGGGCATAGCCATCCTTGCCGCGACCGAAAGAAGTCGGGATCGCAGTCCAGCCGCCGGCTTCCTGGACCTGCTGGCCATGGATGGGCTCCTGGCCGGCGGAGGTGCTGCTGCCGGAAGCGACGTGGAGGCCTTTGCCTTCGGTGAGGCGCTTCAGCTTGCCATCGGGCAGACCGCCGATCTCGACTTCGCCCTGGAAAACGCGGACCTGGGAATTGCCGGCGGAACCGGTGGTGACGCCGAAGCGGGTGCCGAGGTCGACGACCTTGATATCGGGCGTGTCGATGGTGAACCCGTGCGCGGGCTCGGGGACTTCTGCAGTGACGGTGCCCTCGATGAGGCGGCAGTGCATCGCGTCGCGAATCTCGAGCGTGGTCGGGGCTTCGAGCGTCACCATGGCGCCGTTTTTGAAACGCAGAGTGGCGATGCCCTCGACCAGCGCGAGTTTACCGGCGCGGAGTTGGGAATTGACGGTGGTGGGCAGATCGGAGCCGGCCCATTTACAATTTTCCGTCTGCACGAGCGTGGCCACCGGGCGGCTGAGCACGGTGTTTTTGCCGAAGGTAAAAATGCTGGCCGCGAGGGTGACGCAGGCCGCGGCGGCGGCGGCCCAGATGGCAACGGGCCAGCGGCGGACGATCTTTTCCTCAGCGGGTGCTTCGGTTTCGAGGAGCTCCACGAGCGTCTCGCGTTCGGCGCGGAGGGTCGAGTGCAGCCACATGCGCTCGACGTAGGCAGCGCGAATTTCCGGATCGCGGATGACGTCGGCTTTGAGCGCGGCGAGTTCTTCCTCGGGGAGGAGTCCTTCGATCGCGCGGTCGATGCGTTCAGTGCGTTCAGTGCGTTCAGTGCGATCCTGGCTCATGAATGGGGGGCCGCGTTAAGCTGGCGGTTCACGCAGTCGTTCAGCACGGTGCGGATGCGGCTGAGCAGGCGATAGACGGCTTCGACGGTGCGCTCGCTTTTGGCCGCGATTTCTTCGACGGCGCAGTCTTCATAATAACGCCAAACAATGACCTTGCGATGGGCCTCGGGGAGTTTGCGCAGGCAAAGGCGGAGGGCATCAGCCTGGAGGTCGAGGGTGTCGGCGCGGCGATCGATCTCGGCGGCGACGGCCTCGATGAATTCCTCATCGAGGGTGGAGCTAGGACGGCGCTTTTCCGAACGGCGGTAATTGAGAATCTGGTGGGTGGCGATCTGCCGGGCCCAGGCGCGGAAATTCGAGCCGGCCTCGAATTTGGCGAAGTGCTTCCACATGGTGACCTTCACTTCCTGGAGGATATCCTGCGCGTCGGCGGCACTGGCGACGAGGCTGTATACGTAGGTGGCCAGCCAGCGGTCGTGCTGGGTCAGCAACCGGAGGAACGCCTCGGTGGCTTCAGGAGTAGCGCTGGAATCTGGGGACATGAAATCCATGTTTCGGAGCCAAAAGGTTTGGGGTCCCGGTTTTCGGACACGAAATTTTCAAAAAACTTTCGGCCCGTAAAAGTGATCTACGCCCAGAGGCTGGGAATGGAAGCGTAGAGGACGGCGTGGGTGGCGGGGCCGTGGCTGTCTTTGTGGTTATGGGCTTCGTTGAAGCCGGTGTAGAAAAGGTGCCAGCGGCCTTCGTGCTGGACGAGGCTGCCTCCGGTGTAAATGCCGTAGCTGTCGGGCAATACGCCGGGCGCAGCGCGCTGAATCCAAGGCTCGCGGGTGGGGCGCTCCCACGTGATGCCGTCGGAGGAGCAGCACCACTCGAGGTCCATGGTTTGGGCTTCCACGCGGTAGTGACCGAGCATGCCGATCCGGCCGCGCTCAGTGGGCGTCACGGCGAGGTAATAGAACTGCTGGTCGATGGGGTCTTTTTCGTCCGGGGTGATGATCCGGCGGCGGTCGGTCCAGTGGAGGCCGTCATCGCTCTGGAGGCGGTCGATCACGCGGACCCAGCCGGGGGTGTTGTCGTGGGCCATGTAGCGAGGATCGCCCTTGGGGACTTCGAGCAGCGCGGCGGTATAGAGTTCGAAGGTGCCGTCGGGGAGCTGGCAAATATTGGTGGCGTCGTTGGCGATGAGGGACGCGGGGGCGAGTTCTTCACCCGCGGCGGGAGCAGCGATGCGGTTGGCCCGGCGGTTGAGTCCGGCTTCGACGGAGGCGGCGCCGCCGACCGTGCGATCGGCAGGATGGACGATGCAGCCGCGGCCGGGTTCGAGGACGCGGTAGCGACGACCGTCTTCACTCTCGGCGGCGAGGTAGCGGACGACACCCGGACCGTGGGCCCAAAAGTAGAGGCGATGGCGGCCGTTTTTCAGGCGCAGGTGGACCGGTTGTTTCGGTCGCCAGTCGGCGGGAAGATTGCCGATGGAGAGCGGGGCGTCGGCGGGCTCGCCGGGAGAGAGCTCGGCCCAGTTCACCCGGAGCTTTTTGCCAGGGATGCCTTCAGCGATGCCGATATTAAAAGGGGCCTTGCCGGAGATGGAAACCCAGAGCCGCCAGGCGCCGCCGTCGAGCGGTTCGGCGGGCGAAGTGAAATTTTGGATCATGCCGCCGGCCGGGAGGTCTTCACTGCCGAGCACGATTCGGCGCGGGGACCAGGCGGAAGAAGGCGAAGGGCGGAGGGGTTCCGCGGCGCGGGAGGAAAACGGCATGGAGGCGGAGGCGGCGAGCTGGAGGAAACGGCGGCGGCGCATAAGAAGGGACGCTGGCTTGGAGGGTTCGGTGGAGCAAGCGTGAGGGGACTATCGGATGGTTGGGGGCGTGATCGAGCTTGGTAGGACCGGTAAACCGCCACCTTTCCTCAGCCTGAAGGCTGTACTAGACGGATGCTTGCAGCGCTTTACGCCGAGGGGGTTTTCGAGGCGGCTCCGGGAAGGGCCGCCTACGTTTGCTTCGCGGGGTTGGCGGGCGGGTTTGTGTGCTATAGGGCGCGGGAATGATTTTTCCTGTTGGTTTGCTTGCTGCCCTTCGTGAGGCTCACCGCGTTGCCGTCCTGACGGGGGCGGGAGTGTCGGCGGAGAGCGGGGTACCGACGTTTCGGGATGCGCAGACGGGGTTGTGGGCGGATTTTCGCCCGGAGGAGTTGGCCACACCGGAAGCGTTTGCCAACAATCCACAATTTGTCTGGGACTGGTATGCGTGGCGGCGGGAACGGGTGGAATCGGTGGAGCCGAATCCCGCGCACTATGCACTCGTAGAACTGGAGGCGCGGGTGCCGGAGTTCACTTTGATCACGCAGAACGTAGATGGGCTGCATCAGCGTGCGGGGAACAAACGGGTGCTTTGTTTGCACGGCGACATCACGCAGGTGAGTTGCTTTGAAAATCCGAAATGCCCCACGGCTCCTCCGCCCAAGCCGTGGACGCAGGTGCCGCGCTGCACCAAGTGCGGGGCGCTGCTGCGCCCGGCGGTGGTGTGGTTTGGGGAAATGCTGCCCGAGGAAGCGATCGATGAGGCCGTGGATGCGGCATCAAACTGCGATCTCTTCCTGAGCATCGGCACTTCGAGCCTGGTTTACCCAGCCGCCGCGCTGCCCGAGCGGGCGCTAACGAAAGGGGCCAAGCTCGTCGAGATCAACCCCGACAAAACACCGCTATCGCATCGCGCCACGTGGGTGCTCCCGGGCAAGGCCGGCGAAATCCTGCCGGCTCTGCTCGCCGCGGCCACCCCGTCGTCTTAACAAACAAAATCGGCTCTATGGCGAACCGATGGAGCGGACCCGCAGACGGACAAAGGCCGACTGGGAGGACGATTGACCGAGCGGGTAAAGCAAGCGGGTGTGCACGACCTCACTTTCGCCCCCCGGGGCCGGGGTGGGCGCCAGCGCCTCTTCGATATCTACTGCCGCTGAACTCCAATTGACCGCATCCGGAGAAGTTTCCACTTCGAGTTTCCAGCCGGACATGCCGATGCGACGCCGATAGTGCAGCACGAGATAGCGCAGACCGTCGGCGGGCTTCGTTTCCACCGTCGTCCAGGAACCGGTCGCGCCATCGGCTTTAGTCGGGTCGAGCGCCAACGCGTACTCCAGGATATTTAACAATCCATCGCGATCGCGGTCCTGCATCGCGGTGTCGGTCGCGGTCAGACCATAACGACTTTCCCACGTGTCGGGGAGGCCGTTGTCATTGGTATCGGCGCTCAAGGCGACGGTGAAATTCCGGGTACGAATATTCGGCGGCACGGCCTTGTCGCGTGCCTCAACGACGAAGGAATTCGCTCCGGGACCAAGCCCGGTGGTGATCGACCAATGGGCAAATCCATCACTGCTGGAGGCGGGGATCCCATTCACCGTGACGGTGGAAATTCCCTGGGTATCGCTGGCTGTGCCCGCGAGGGTATACGTGGCGACCTTCGTGGTCGTCGGCGAAGAAATCGACAGGCCGGGTGCGACCGCATCCTGAGTCGATTGCTCCAACGAACTCCAGCTACTGAAAGACGTGCGTTCGGCGGTGCCGACCGATGCCACGGACCAGCTATCCAGCTGCGGCGTGCTCGTCGTGCTCGAAGTGGTGAAATTCGCCCGTAAACGAATCGAGGGTTGGCTTCGAACCGCAGCGATGGTGTTCAAGTCAGTGCCGGCCGCGATATTGGTGGCGAGCGCGGCTCCAGCGCTGGTCAAGACATCCATGGTCAGAGTGGTCTGGGGTGGAGTGGTCCGGACGAAATTCAAGGCCCCCCACCGCAACCAAGGTGTGGGGGTGATCACCGGCGAAATCAGCGTCCCACCTGGTGCGTACGTGGCGGGGATCAAACGGATGTTATCCCACAACGCCCATTGGGAATCGTAAGTGCCCGCGATCTGAACAATCGTCGAAAATTCGAGGGTATGAAGCCCGGTATAGCTGCTCACATCGATGGTCCGATCGCGATAGGAGCCGTAAGTTGAACTGCTCCACACGGCGATCCCGTCGATACGTGCTTCGGCCTTGATGGTATTTGCCCACGTGCCACCGGAGAAAAGCGCTACATCGAAAAGGAGCGTCCGGCAGCCCGTGAAATCAACGCTCTGAGCAATGCTCGCGGAGTCTCCCGGGACGTGACTCGTTTGTTGATAGGTAAACGTGTTGGCATAGCGGCTCCCCGAAGTCGGCATCGGCGAGCGGGAAGTACCGGCGAGTTGCGCCCCCATATTAGCGGTCGCGGTCATCGTCCAATTGTCGATGCCACCCGTGGTATTGAGGGTTCCGTTTTCAAAATTCGCATTCATGGGCCGCCCGGAGAGAGGACCGCTGGTGGATGGCTCGAGCCCGACGGAACCGAACGCGGTGGTCACCACCCCCGATTTGATGGAGGTGTCGAACTCGGCTTGTTCCGTTTGCGACCAGGTACTGATTTTTTCCGCGATGATGCATTGAGCCCGCACCCGGTAGTAGTATTGAACTCCATCGCTCAGCCCGGTGAAAAGATAACTCGTGCCGGTGATCCAGCCGCTGCTGTTCGGGCTGGTGAAAAGCGGATCGTTCGACGCCTGGACTTCGTAGGCGGTCGCGTCGGCGACGGCATTCCACGAGACCGTGTTTGCATTCGAGGACGTGACCGGCGGCTCGGGCTGCAAGACAGGTGAAGGCAGCACCACATTCAGACTGACGGGACGGTTCACACTGCCCCGCCCGGAAGTGGTGTTGGCGAAACTAAGCGAGCCGGAATAGCTGTCGGGATCGAGGCTGGAAGCTTGGTAGAGCGACGCGGCAACGGTCGTACTGCCTCCCGGCGCCAGGGTGCCGCTGGTGCTGGAAAGCTGGATCCACGGCTGGCTCGCGGCGGCAGTCCAATTCAAGGCGGCATCGCCGGGGTTCGAAAGCGTGTAGCTCGCGGTCGCCGGAGTGAAGGGACCACCAAGAGGTCCCGTGGCGGCCCAATCCACTCCCGGAGCGACCACCAGCTCACCCACGGGGCTGATCGTCACATCGATCGGCCGCGTGGTATTTCCCATCCCGTTGGAGGTGTTCGTAAAGGCAACCGTATCCACATAGTGCCCCGAAGACGCCTGGACTGACGGGGCATTCACCGTCGCCGTCACCTGCACGCTGGCTCCGCTCGCCAGAGTGCCACTTGAAGGACTGACGTCCAGCCAGGCGGCGGCTTTGGCGGCCGTCCAATTCAAACTTTGGCTGCCCGGATTCGAGAGAGTCCAAGTCTTGGTCGTCGGGGACACGGGACCGCCCCGACTACCGGTGGCGACCAACCCATCCGCCGGGGACACCGTCAGGATAGGATAGGACTGAACGCTGAAGACATTACTTTCACCGGTCAGCCCATTGGCCGAGACTTGCACCGTGGCCGCGTTCGCCGCGACTCCCACCGTGATATTGCCACTCCACGCCCCATTTACAAAAGCGCCCGTCGCCGTGGGCGACGCCGGGATCGTTTCGGTGCGGAGACGGAGATTGGGCACCGCATTGGACGGCCCGGGAGCCGGAGTGGTGCCGCTCCACGTGAGCGGATCGGTACTCGAGCCCGACCAGGAAATCGTGCGATAGCTGCTGCCGTAGCTGCAATAGACGGTGCCAAACACACCGGTCCCATTGTGGGAAAAATCGACGAGCAAATTGCTTGTTCCATCGTAGTCAAAAGCCGTCGTCAGCGGAATGGTAATCCAGCCGGCTCCCGTTTTGGTAATCGGCAGCGAACCTTGATAAACGGTCGTCCAGCCAGTGCTCTCCCAAATCGGAGAACTACCGTAGGCAGACAACGTCGTAGGCTTCATCCGAATGGTAAAGGTACTGATCGTCCCGGTGGAGTACGGGGAGGCATTGAAGGCGAGGGAAGTGATCTTCCCAGCCGGGCCCAGTTCGCTAGCAAGATAGAGACACTGATTTCTCTGCTGAGTCGCGGACTCGAACAGGTAGCTGAAGCTGTAAGTACCTGTACCAATATTGCGAGCAGGTGCACTCACCGTCAGTGCTGCGGAACCCGTGAACCCGGTAACGGTGTTGTTGTAGGCGTCTTTCGCCGTCACCGCGACCGGGATCGGGCTGCCCATCTGCTGCGTGGGAGCGATCGGATCGATGGCGAAGTGATCCAGCGAACCGACGGTGAGATTGAAGGCTACGCTCGTGCCGGTATGGCCAGCGCCGTCGTCCAATTGCAGAGTCGCTCCAGTCGCCGGCCCACCCACCGAAACCGAAGGATAAGCATAACCCGACGAAAAGCTGGCTGCAGCCGGAGTCATCGGCAACGACGTGCCACCGGCGCTCGCTTTCAGTGGGACGCTTCCACTGTAGGAGTTGATCGTGATATTATCGATCGTCTGGGCATAACAGGTCACCGAGAAGGGTTGATTAGCAATTCGCGATGTTCCGAACGAATTGAAAGCGAAATGGTGAAGATCGTTGTCGTAGACGGTCGTGGTGCCCGTATTGGAGGTAAATCCGGCGGCGCTGGCGGTGATATTTACCTGGGCCGATCCGTCAGTCGCCGTGTTGTTGACCCCGGTGATGACAAAAGAGCCACTGGTCGAGCCTGCCGCAATCGTGGCGGTCGCCGGCACCGTCGCCCGCGCTGGATTGCCGGACGACAATGCAACCGTCAACGGGCTGGCCAGGGTGCCGGAGATATAAACATAACCCATGCCTGTAGAACCCTCTACCACGGTGTTCAGACTCAGCGTCAGCGCCAGATTTTCGTTATCGAGCACCGGCATGGTCTTGCTTACTGGCGGAATGACGCCGCCCGCCGCGGTCACCGTGATCAAGCGCGTGCCATTGATTTTGGAATCGTCCAGAACCGTCATGGGGAACGTCGCGGAAGATTCGCCGGCCTTCAACGAGACCGTCGCCGGTACTGTCAGCGTCTGCGTATCGCTGGAGGTCAACGCGATCACGATATTGCCGGAAGGAACCGCAGAGAGGGCCAGGGTCCCTTGCACGGTGCCGGCTCCTTCCGTGGCCCCGGACGGGAGGGTGAGGGCGAGAGTCGCTGTTTCGTTATCGAGCAGCTTGAAGGAACCTGCTCCGGGACTCATCCCGGGTGCTGAAGCCCGGATCGCGATCACCTTGTCGCCATCCAGGAGCGCATCGTCGAGCAACGTTAAGGCAAACACGGCGGTGAGCTGCCCGGCCGGTATCGTCACCATCGCAGGCACCGTGACTTTGGCCGGCGCGCTCGACTCCAGGTTCACGACGGTGTCGACGGACGGAGTAAAAGGAAGCGTCACCGTCGCATTCATCAACCCGTCCCCTTCGCTCACCTGAGCCGGAAGGCTGAGCATGGGGGCCGTGAGCGGCAGCGCCGTGATCGCGATGTCGTCGATCGCAATGCCGTCCGTGGTGATGGGGTTGTCGTCGTATTGATTAAACCGGATCTTGAAGGCCGAATTGTAAGCCAGGCTGCGCGCCGCGATGGCGGCATCGAGATCGACGGTGAACTGAACCCAAGAACTACTGACCGCAGGGGAACGCAAACTTTGCACCTCCCACCAAGTGTTGCCGTCGGCACTGATCGCGACGCCATCAAAATCCGCGCCGCCGGTGAAAGGATTGGGGGGCGGGCCATTACCCTCGTCGTTAAAGATTTTCGCCCAGAATTTGAGGACAACCTTGGACCGCCCAAGCAGATCCACGGTCAGCGTCCCTTCGTTGCGGGAAAGACCTCCGCTGTCCTTGGTATCCATGGTCATGTGCCAAGTGCCGGAATTCGGACCGTTGCTGGTGGTGGTCTGGGTGCGGTAGTTCGCCGTGCCGGTGACTTTCCAATAAGCGGGATTCAAACTGCCGCTTTCAAAGCCCTCCGTGAATACCGTCGCGCTGCCGTCGTTGCCGATCGTGGGCGGCGTCACGGTGAAGCTATTGCTCCAGCCCTGGTGCCCGCTGCCGTCGTCCGCCCGGAGTTTGACTGTGGTGGAAGTAAACGGCATCGACACCGAACCGCTCCAACTCCCCGCCACAAAATTTCCGGTCATGGACGGACGCAATCCGATCATGCGCTCATAGCCCAGTTGAATGTTGGGCGCATAGTACGTCAGGCTGCGGGAGTTAGTGGAATCGTTCCCCCACGTGAGCGGATCGCTGCCGGAGGCATTCGAATAACCAGTCACCGAACGGATCAAACTATCGTAGGTGGAGGTGCAATAAGCCCAGTAGCCGGTCGCCACCGAATTGCGGAAGCTGAAATCGACCAGTAGATTACTCACGCCGTCGTAGTCGAAAGGCGTTTGAAAATCGAACGTCAGCCAGCCGGTGCTGCTGGGTTTCGCATTGGAGACATGCACCACGGTCCAACCGCTGGTTTCCCACGTAGCCGAGGAAAAGGTGGCTTGGGAAGTCGGCTTGAGCCGGATCGTCCAGTTGTTAAAAGTCGCGCTGCTGGTTGAGCCCACATTCAGCGCCAGGCTGGTCAAACGGCCAGCGCCACCCAGAACGGAAGCGGGATAGATCGTCTGCGTTCGGATCGAAGGATAGGATTCATAGAACGGATATTGCCAAGTGTAGGTGCCGGCGCCGACCGGGGCGCTCTGCGTTGAAACGATAGCGGCGAGATTCGCCAGCCCACTAAAGGACACCGGGTTGTTCCCTTTATCGACCGCCGTGACGGTCGCCGCGAAAGGCCCATCCATCGTTTGGGGAGAAGGGACTGAACTCCACACAAAGTGATCGAGCGGGCCATTGATCACATCGAACGAATTGCTCGGACTCGTACGCCCACCCGACTCCGCGGCGAGCACCACTCCGGTGGCGAACGCATTGACCGTCACCGGTCCGGTCCAGACGCCGTTTACAAAACCGGAAAGCGAGCCCGGGCTGACCGCCACGGGCTGGCCACCTGCGTCGGCCGACAGAGCGACGGGGGCGCTGAAATTCGTCACGACCGCATCGTTCACATCGCGCGCCGTGACGATGAGCGAGAAGGCTGCGCCCCGAATCTGGGGATTGGCCACCGGACTCAGGGTGAAGTGGTGTGCATCGTTATCCGTCACGGAGACCGTACGGGACGCGGAGGCGAAGCCGCTGGTCGCGGCCGTGATGGTGGCCACCTGCGTCCCGTCGAGATCGGAGTCATCGATCACCGTCACCGTAAAAGTCGCCGAGGTTTGTCCGGCGGGAATCGTGATCGTCGCCGGCACGGTCAGCTCGCTGGGATCGTCGGAACTCAGCGAGATCACCAAATCGGCCAACAGGGAGCCCGTCAGCGATACCGTCCCAGTCAGCGGGGCATCCCCTTCTTTGGCGCTGGCCGCCAATGTCATCGTCAACTTGGTAGTTTCATTATCCACAACGGTAATCGTCGTATTCGCGGTAATCCCCCCAGCCGTCGCGGCAGAGATCGTCGCGGTCTGCGGACCGTCGATCAGCGTGTCATCCTTGATCGTGATCGGAAAATTCGCCGTGGCCTGTCCCGGGGCAAAACTCACCGTCGCCGGCACGGTGAGTTCGCTGGTGTCGCTCGAACTCAAAGTAAACACCAGCGCGCCGGAGGGGGTCGCGCCGAGGGTCAGGGTGCCCGTGACGTTCGGTCCACCTTCGGTGGCGGAGGCCGGAGCGACCATCGCGAGCGTGGTCGTTTCATCGTCGCGCACCACAGTATTCGCCAGCACCGGAATCGTGTCCGGCGGCACCGCGACGACGGTGACGATCCGGTCTCCGTCAAAGATCGAGTTGTTTTGCGCAGCGAGAGGGAACGTGGCAGATAGATCTCCGGCGCGAACCAGGACGCTGAACGGCACCGACAGGCGGGCGGGAGCGGTCGAAATCAGAGCGATAGTCGTGTCAACGCTTCGCGGGCTGGAAAACCGGATCGATCCCTGGCTCGTGCCGGAGTTTTCCTGCACCCACTCGGGAGTCGTCAGCGTAACGGTCGAGAGTTGCGATGCGCTCACCACGAGGTCATCGATCGCGATCCCATTGTAAGGGAGCGTATCGTTCCCATATTGGTTGAAGCGAATCTTGAACGTCGAATTGTAACTCAACCCGTATTTGGCCACGGCGGCATCGAGATTGACGGAAATGAGCGCCCAGGCGCTGCTCAGGCCCCGCAAATCCTGCACCTCGTACCAATTGACCCCATCGGTGCTAATGGCCAACCCATCGAAGTCGGCCCCATTGGTAAATGGGAGCGGCGGCGGCCCGTGGGGAGTGTCGCTGAACTCCTTGGCCCAAAAACTTAATGTTACATTCCGCCGGCCCGCGAGATCGAGGGTGAGGGTGGCCTCATTTCGCGAATACGTCGGATAGCTGGTCGCCGTCATCACCAGATGGCGAGCACCGGCATGCGGGGTATTGGCGGTGGATAGCGTCGTGGAATAGTAATTGGTCCCGGTGATTTTCCAGTTCGGGTTCAGGGTCGTACTTTCGAAAGGATCGGAATAGACCGACTGGAAAGGCCCAGTGGGAATCGTGGCCGCCTGGACCGAAAAGGGATTACTCAGCCCGGCATGACCATTGCCATCCTCCGCGAGGAAAGAGATGGCCTCGCCCGTGAAAGGCACGGAGATATTTCCCGTCCAACTACCGTTCGTAAAATTCGTGGTCGCCGGTGGATTGGCCGCCACGAACGAAGGCGCGATATTTTGATTCAAGCGCACATCAGGCAGGAAATAGGCCTGTGAAGACGGCGCGGAAGATCCACTCCAGAGCAAAGGATCGCCGTAGGCGCTATTCGTGGAGTAATATAACGAACGCGCCGTGGAAAAAGACGAATAGCGCGTCGTGCCACTCGGGGTGGCAGATGCGCTATTATTATAGCTGAAATCGACCATCAGATTACTCGTACCGTCGTAATCGAAAGGCGTGGAAAACTGGAAGGTGACCCAGCCCGTCGCGCTGATCGTTTCGTTGGATTGGTAGACGGTCGAAAATCCGGTTTCCCACGAGTTCGACGCAAAGGAGGCCATGGCGGTGTGTTTCATCCGGATGGTCCAGGCGTTCAGCGTGCCTCCGGGCAAACTGCCGACGTAGAGCGACAACGATGAGAGCCGCTGCGCCCCGCCCAATTCGCTGGCAAGATAGATCGAACTCATCCGCGTATCGTGGTTGAGCGTACGCAGCGGATACTCCATCGTGCCGGCGTTCGTCCCGATGTCCACCTGCTTGCTGAAAGGGGTGCGCGCTTTCAGACTGGCCGTCCCTTGAAAGGACGACACCGGATTGTCTCCCGCATCCAGCGCCGTGACCGTGCCGAGGAAGGGAGTATCGAGCGTCTGGGGCGAAGCGATCGAGGCCCACCCGAAATGATCGACCGATCCATAGGCCAGATCGAAGGCATTGCTTTCACCGGTGTGACCGTGTCCGTCGTCGGCAATCAGCACTGCACTCGTGGGCGTCGCACTGAGCTTGATCTTTCCGGTCCAGGCTCCGTTTACCCAACTGTTCAGAACGGAGGGCGCCGTGGTCAAGGTACCCTGGCCTCCCCGGGCCGTGAGCCCGACCGGCGAATTGAAGTTTGCGATCAGGGCATCGTTTACGTCTCGCGCGGAAACGCTCACGGTGAACAGCGCATTGGGCATCTGCGGACTAGCCACGGGCTCGATGACAAAATGATGCGCTTCGTTATCGGCAATACTGAGCCCGGCCGACGCGTCGGAAAATCCGGAGGCAGTCGCGCGGACCGTGACTGGCTGAGCGCCATCGGCTTCGGAGTCATCCACGACAGTGGCGGCGAAAGAAGCCGTCGTCTTGCCCGCGGCAATCGTGACGTTGGCGGGTACGGTCACTTCCGTGGGGTCATTGGACGACAGCGACACCGTGAGCGCGGTGGATAGGGTGCCGGCAATTTGCACCGAACCGTTCAACGGGCCATCCCCTTCCCGCGCGCTGGCAGGCAACGAAATCCTCAGATCGGTCGGCTCGTTGTCAGTGACGGTGATATCCGCGGAGGAGGTCGTCCAGTTTGCCACCTGCGCGGTGATAGTCGTAGTCACTGCTCCATCGATTCGGGCATCGTCCACGATCGAAAGATTGAAGGTTGCCGTTTTCTGGCCTGCGGGGACGACGACCGTCGTGGATTGCACTTCTGCCGGAGCGCTGCTGGCCAGTACCACGGAAACATCGACATCCGGCGCGGTTGCCAGCGTGAGTGTGCCCGCCACCGTTCCCGCTCCTTCGCCAACTGTCGCCGGGAGGCTCAGTTGCAGCGAATTCGCTTCGTTGTCGTTCACCGCGATGGTCGCCGAACGCGAAACAAAACCAACGGCCGACGCGGTGACCACCACCGACTGGGTGCCATCGACGAGAGCGTCGTCGACGACGGTGAATGGGAAAGTTACGCTGCTTTGCCCGGCCGGGATCACCACACTCGCCGGCACACTGGCTTGCCCCGGCGAACTGCTGGCCAACGCGACAGTCAGATCGGAAACCGGAGTAGGAATCGCGGTGACCTTTCCAGAGATCGCTCCCGCGCCTTCGTCCGTGGACCCAGGCAGTGCGACGACCAGCGTGGCATCGTAAGTTTCGACCAACTCGATATCGTCGAAAGCAAAGCCATCCGTCGGAATGGTGTAGTTGTCGTAGTGATTGAACCGGATCTTGAAGTTGGAATTGTAGCTCAAGCCCCGCGCAGCGATGGCCGCATCGAGATCCACCACGTAGCGGGTCCAGCTGGCGCTGTAGGTCCGCAGATCCTGCACTTCGTACCAGTTCGTGCCATCGGCGCTGATAGCCACGCCATCGAAGTCGGCTCCTCCCGTGAAGGGAGAAGCAGGCGGACCATTGGCCTCGTCGTTAAACATCTTCACCCAAAACCGCAATTGCACGTGATTGCGGCCGGCGAGGTTCACCGTCCAGGTTGCTTCATTCCGCGAATAGCTTTCATCGGTGCTGGAATCCATCGTCAGATGGTAAAGCCCACCATGGGGGACATTGGCGGTGGTGACCGCAGTCCGATGTGTATTGGTCCCGGTGATCGTCCAGGCACTTGCCACCGAGCCGCCCTCCCAATTTTCAGTCACGATCGGAACGACAATCGGCTCTACCGTGAGCGCGACGGCCCGCGATTGCGAAAGGCCGCTGGTCGTGTTTTTGAAAATGATTGCATCCGTGTAAGTCCCCGAGGCCAATCCTCTAGCCGCCGCAGTGAACGAGGCAACCACCGTACCCGACGCTCCAGGAGCCAGCGTCCCGCTGGTGGCTGAAAGGGCCAGCCAAGGCTGGATTTTTGAGGCCGCCCAATTGAGGGGGGCATCACCGGTATTAACCAAGGTATAAGTTTTCGTGGCGAAAGAGAGCCCGCCCGCCGGTTCGGTGATCGACCACAACTCGAAAGGAGCCACGGCGAGGTCGTCTGGAATATCGGAGGCTTCGACCAATCCCGTGGTCGTGCTGCTGACTGGGGAAGTGGCGGCCGCGCCCATGCCACGTTTGGCAAAAGCGGACCAGAGTTCACCCGCATTGGCGCCTGCGTTGTTCACCAAATCCGCCTGAACGATCGCATCCCGCGCCTGAAGGAAATTAGGATTGGCCGGAGCGAGCTTCATGCCGTCGGTCGCGAGCTGCAGGATCAAGTCATTACCCGCCGTGGCGCCATGTTTGGCGATGAGATTAGCCCGCGCATCCCAAAGGGTGACGCACCAGACTTCGCCCATATTGTGCACCTCGTTGGCCGTGGTCCCGACAATCGAGCTGCGCGGAACTCCGCTATGGCTGCTGGCTTGGACGGGATCGATGTCCTTAAAGGTCAGCGGGTTTTTGGCAAGGTCGGTACAATAGGGATAACGCCGAATACCGAAATAGTAGTTCTGCGTCATCCCGCTGAATTGATAAGTAGCGTACGCACCCGCCGCATAAGTGCTATTGGGATTGTCGGCCGGCTGGCTTAACAAACACAGCCCATAAAAGTCCGACCACCCTTCTCCCATGCCCCGGGGCTGCAGGGAGCTGATCCCCACGCCGCCGCCGACCAAACGATTACTCAGACCATGCGTGTATTCGTGCAGCACGATCTCGGCATCGAAGTCCCCATCGATATCCGGAGTCGGCCCGCTGAAGAGATACATCTGCATTCGCCCGGCCGAGCCATCAGGCGGGGTGGAAAAGTTTGCGTTATTGGTCCCGGAGCCATCCTGAGCGTCCGCTTGCACGGCATCGTTGCCGGTGCCACCGCGACTGAAGTTGTTCGTCTGGAAATTGCCGGCGGCCTCGGTGAAGCCGAGTTCGTACAACCGGTCGTGGACGAGATTGCACCAGTAGAAGAGCTGAGTCACCGCCGCATTCTGGTAAGTCGAAGGCGCCTGGGTGAGATCCAGCGGGAAATCAAACACGCGCGACGGGGAACCCTGCGGCCGGGGCAGATCCGCCGAATTGTCGGCATTCGTGTCGGTGTGAGCGTCCACGTTGTTGCCCAGGGTTTCGTTGCCGCCGTCATTGATCCAGCCATTGGGCGATGCAGTCGTATTGAGAGCCGTAGTGGTGACCAGCGTCCGGGCCACTTGCGGGGGTTGCACGGAACTCGGCGTGGCGTGGCCCGGCGACATGGGGCTCGGGCTATCGCTGGTAAAAACCCGATAGGAGGCGGCAGTGATCGCCTCAGTCAGCCCCTGCCGCACGACGACTTCGCCCGTGACGGTATCCACGAGTGCGCGGAACATTTCGCCCCGGGCTTTGCTGACGAAAATCACCTCCCAGCACAACCGCAGCGCGGATTCGTCCTCGGGCAGCCAGACGTATTCGGCGCTCACCTCCAGCAGACGGCTGCTGCGGAACTCCTGCTTCTGCGAAAGGCCCACCGGCGGTGCATTTTCGGCGATTTGCGCCACGGGCACCGTTTCGCCCACACTCGCTCCGGCGGCACTGACCGCGGCCCGGGCATCGACCGACGGGGACCGGGTCGCCGTGGCGTGATCCGGCGCGGCGGCGGCGGGATTGGGCACGAGGCGGCTGGCGATATTCACCAACTCGCCCCGCTGGGTGACGTGGGCCTGGAGGGTGGATTCAAAAATGCGGATCCCATCGAGTTCCTGTTGCCAGACCCAGGTCTGCAGACCGTTGTGCGGGGTCGTGTAGTCCCGAGCCAGTTTCGCCTCCTGAAGCACTGCCGAATCGTGGCCGAAGAGATCGTGATATTCGTCCAGGAAAGATTTGATGAGCCGCGCCGGGTCGTCCGGGGCAAATTGAGCCAGCCGCTCCGGTGGAATGGCGCCATCCCTGCCATCGGCCGAGGTGAGAAACTTTCGGGTGGAAGCGATGAAGCTGGGAGAACCGAGGGCTTCATCGAAATCGACCCGCACACTCGGCACGCGAGCCTGGAGGCGGGCGACGGCAGCGCGGCGTTCGGCCCGGCTTTGCTCGCGGGCGGCCTGGCGCCTTTCGGAGCCAGCCGCAGCGGCCCGGTGATCGAAATTGGCCGGCGTTTCCGATTTTTTGGGGGTCGGGGATGCAGCCAAGGCCGCCGGGGCAACGGCTTGCGCTTTGACGGTCTCCTCCAAAGGAGAAGTCGTGGCGGCCAGCTCTCGATCACGCTGCCACCAAGCGATCGACGCCAGGGTCACCATCAGGGCGGCGCCAAACCACCGCAAAACGTGGGATTTTCTCATGCAAAAGGGTTGGGAAAGTCATGCTTCCGCCGACCCGTCGGGAACGCCCCTACTCATGGACCACGCAAGCACAGGGGTTAAAAACACCGAAAAAACCTGACCCCGCAAGGGCCCAAATCGTAACAACTAAGGCAGAATCGACCCCGGCCTCCCCGGTGTCGGCGAATTCGATCTCGTACTGGGCGCCGAATTGATCGCGCAGACGTTTGCGGAAGGTTTCGACGGCTTCATCCGGAAGGCCGGCCTGGACCGCTTTTTTCCGGGCGAGGGCGGGCAGGGCGCGGAGTTCAGCCTCGAGTTCGGCCGGTTGGATGCGGTTCCAGAGGCCATTTTCGAAAACCAGCACCTCGGTATCCTGCGGATCGATGCTCAGGATGCGGGGCGGCGGCAATTCGATGCGCAAACGATGGCCATCGATGCGCACCACCAGGTGTTCGCGAAGGTCGAAGCCCGCTTTCACATTGTAGGTCCCACGCAGGCGGATGCGTTTTTTGCTGCCGAGCCATTCGTGCTCCATGTCGCGCTCGACGGCAGTCTCACGGGTGACGACGGCGAGTTCCAACGCATCCTTGGTCTGCTCGAAGACCACGCGGTCGTGATAGGTGATCTTTGGCGCGGCACCCGCCACTTCGCGAAAAGCCCGTAAGACATCGCGGGTGGTCCGCTGCGGCCAGGTTTCGATCCGGTAGTAAACCCAGGCGCCCACTCCAAGCAGAGCCAGAAAGGCGATGAGCAGAACGGTCTTCCAGCTCGAGCGCGAAGGCGGCGGATTGGTGGGCATGCGTGAGTGTGCGCGGAGATTATGCAGCGCGGGCGGCGATTGCCAACCCGGCGCTGGGTGGTCTCAAACCCTGTATCGGACTACGAGATCCACCCTCCGCGCGGCCTTATCTGAAAGGCACCGCACCGTCGACGCCGGGCGAGCGCGCTACGCTGCAAACTAGGGGCGAGGGCGCCCCTATTCCCTGTTCACCCTTCCGCGCTGCGGAGGCGGAGGAATTTGAAGAATTCGGCGCCTTCGCGGAGGCGGCGTTTCATCATGTCCCAATCGCCGAGCATTTCGGCGACCATGCGGGCGATGGGGCGCGGGCGGAAGTAGTAGGCTTTGTAGAACTTCTCGACCCAGCGGAAGATCTCGTCCCGGCTGAGTCCGTCGTACTCGAGAGCGGCGAGTTGTTCGCCGTGGTCGCCGATGAGATTCGGGTCACCGCGGAGCCAGCCATTTTCCATGGCCTGGCGGTAGAGTTCGGTCCCGGGGTACGGGGCGGCGAGGGAGACCTGGATGGAGAAGACGTCGAGTTCCTTGGCGAACTCCAGGGTTTGCCGAATGGTCTCGGGGGTTTCACCGGGCAGGCCGAGGATGAAGGTGCCGTGAATCGTGATGCCGAGTTCGCGGCAATCCTTGGTAAAGCGGCGGGCCTCCTCGAGACGGATGCCTTTGCGGATGTTATCGAGGATCTGCTGATTGCCGCTTTCGTAGCCGACGAGGAGCAGGCGCAAGCCGTTGTCGCGCATGGTCTGCAGGGTCTCCCGGTTCACATTCGCGCGGGCATTGCAGCTCCACATGATCCCGAGCTTTCCGAGGTGCTTCGCGATTTCGCGGGCCCGCGGCTGGTAGGCAGTGAAGGTGTCGTCGTCGAAGAAGAACTCCTTCACCTGGGGGAAAAGACGCCGGGCATGAGCCATTTCGGTGGCGACATTTTCCGGCGAACGAGCGCGGTATTTATTCCCGCCGACGGTTTGCGGCCAGAGGCAGAAGCTGCACTGCGCCGGACAACCGCGACCGGTGTAGTGAGAGACGTAGGGGTGCTTCAGATAGCCGATGAAATAGCGCTCGATCTCCAGGTCGCGCGCATAGACATCCATAACGCTCGGGAGTTCGTCGAAGTTCTGGATCGTCGCCCGCTCGGGGTTGTGGACGATGCGTCCATCCCCCGCCCGATCGCGGAAACTGAGGCCCGTGATGTCGGCCAGCGGCAGGCCTTCGGCAACATCGCGGCAGGTGTAGTCGAATTCCTTGCGGCCGACGAAATCGATCGCCTCGCTGGCAGCGAGAGTTTCGTCAGGCATCACGGCCGCCTGAGCGCCGACGAGGCCGACCTGCACATCCGGGTTCTGCGACTTGAGCGCTTCGGCCAAACGGGCATCGCCCCGCAAGGTGGGCGCACTGGTGTGGATGATGACGAGTTCGTAGTCCCGGGCGATCCGCAGCACGTCGTCGGGCGTCTGATCGTGCGGTGGGGCATCCACCAGACGGGAGCCTTCGATCAAAGCCGCCGGCTGGGCGAGCCAGGTAGGAAACCAGAAAGACCGGATTTCCCGGCGGGCTTGATACCGGGCGCCTGCGCCGCCATCGAACCCCTGCCAGGACGGCGGATTCACAAACAGAGTGCGGCGGAACTTCATCAGCAGGGCTTTAGCCGGGGTCGCGGACCGGGGCAAACGCGAAGGCGGGAAAGATGCAGCCCACCCACTTTTCCCTGATTTTTCCCTAGGGGCAGCAGGTTGAAAGCAACGGTTGACCATCCCGGTCAGCTTAACTACCCTCCGCGCCTCCATGAAAAAGCCCGTCATTCTGCTCACGTTGTCGCTTGCTGCCCTGGCGATACCGGTTCGAGTGGACGCCGAAATCGTATTTACGTCGCGCGAAGGATGGAGTGTGGATGGCGATCCAGCCACGGAATCCGCCCCGGCCGACCTCATGCGCCGTGCGGAAGAGCAGGAAGCCAGCGGCCAGCTCAGCGGTGCGCTGGGCAACTACAAGACGCTGGTGAAGCGTTACCCGGTTTCGGTGCTCGCGGGCAAAGCCCAACGGCACGTCGGCCTGATCCTCGAAGGAGCGGGGGAGTACGACGAAGCGTACGACGCGTACGCCACCTACCTGACGAAGTACCCGAAAGGCGAAGACTTCGAGTCGGTGGTGGAGTCGATGTTCAAGATCGCGAAGCTCTTCCTCGAAGGGGAAAAGAAAAAGATCCTCGGCATCAAGCTCGCCTCCTCGATGGAGCGGGCACAGCAGATGTTCGACGGGATCGTGAAGCGCGCGCCTTTCAGCAAGTACGCGCCGCTGGCCCAATTCCACGCCGGTCAGGCCTACGAAAAGATGGGCAAGGATACCGACGCGATCATGGCCTATAGCGCGGTGGTTTCGAAGTACCCGGGCGACGATATCGCCGATGATGCGCTGTACCAGATCGGCTACGTGCGCCTGCGGCAGTACCAGATGGGCAGCTACGATCAGGGTGGCGCGCAGAAAGCCCGCGAGGCGTTCGAAGACTTCATCAATCGCTACCCGGAGAGCGAAAAGGTCGCCCAGGCTCAGGAGAACCTGAAGTCCCTGCAGGGCGGCTCGACCAAGGGCGTGATGGAAGTCGCCAAGTTTTACGACAAGACCAAGCAGTACAAAGCGGCCGTCATTTACTACAACGACGTGATCAAGGCCGCTCCGGACTCCCCGGAAGCTTCGCTGGCCAAGACTCGCATCGAAGAGTTGCGGACCAAATTCGGCGAAGACGCCCTGAAGGCGGGTCCTGAACGCGCCGAAACGGGCGAACGGGCAGCCGCGCGGCGCAAGCTCCAGGCGAAGGTCGATACGGTTTCCCGCCCGGACTACGTGGGGCCGCCCGTGAGCCTGCCCACGCCGGATGAAGTGGCGCCCGGCCGCCCGAAACTGCGTTCCTCGCCGATCTCTCCAGTCCCCGCGGTGGAGCCCGATCTGCCCAAGACCGAAGGCGGCACGACGCCCGCACCGGCTTCCGAAGAACCGGCGGCGCCCAAGACGAATCAATGAGCAAAGGAATGAAGCTTCGCGCGGTCCTGACCGCACTTCCCGCGGCCCTGGCCGCGATGGTTCTCTCCGGTTGCGCCGGATACGAGATTGGATCGATCAAACCGACGCCGATGGCGAAGGTGAATACCGTCGCGGTACCTTCCTTTAAGAACGAAACGCTCGAGCCTCGGGTCGAAGTGCTGCTGGCGAATTCGCTGATCAAGCAGCTCCAGCGCGACGGCACCTACAAGGTGGTGGATGAGCGCGATGCCGATGCGACGGTCGAATGCACCCTGCAGGAGATCGACCGCAAACCGCTGCGGAGCGTCCGTGGAGATGCGCTGCTCACCCGTGAATACGAACTCGAAATTCGCGTTCGTTATCGCGTGATCGACCGCAAGACTGGGGCCGAACTCCTGAGCCGCACCGTATCGGGCGACACCGCTTTCTTCGTCAGCGGTTCGAACGCGCTTTCCTCGGACGTGCTCCAGGATGAACGCCAAGCGCTGCCGCTCGCGGCGGAAGAAGCGATGACGCGGCTTGTGGCGCAGATCAGCGAAGGCTGGTAGGCGCACAGGCTCGTACGCAGATTTCGCGATAGGGGGCTGATTTGCAGCCGGCGGTTCCCGCCCGGCATTGCAACGCGATGCCCTCCAGCTTGCGGCTGTGCGTTTCCTGAATGCTGGTTTTGTCACACGGGCAGTGTGGCTGCGATTTCGCGGCTCACGCAGCCTCTGCGTGAGATGAAAAGATCACCCTGCGCCCTTGGCGCAGGCACTATCGTTTCACGCAGGGGGCTGCGCGAACCACGGGGCTGAGCGCCGTGGTCCATCTCGTGCGGGGAGGCCTTTCCTCTTACTTCGACTCTGGGGCAGGCTCAGGCTTGGCTGGCTCGCGGTAGGCGGGGAGGCGCTTGAGCGATTGCAGGATTTCTTCGACGCCGGCGCGGATCTCGACCATGACGGGGTCGCGCTGGGAATCGAAATGGGGGACGTGCTGGGCGAGGACCCGCTCGGCGGATTCGAGCAAAGCGCGGAGGCGTTCCTCCAGATCGCGTACGACGTCGTACAGGTCGGCTTCGAGTTGGTCCCGACTTTGGCTCAAGCCCGCCGCGTGCAATTGCAGCCGCTGCTCCATTTCGCTGGTCAGCTTCTGGATGGCCATTTCGGCCTTCTTGAGCTCGGTAATGTCGCGATAAAGGCCGAGGATCAATCGGCGTCCGTGCAAGATGAGCGGGCCAGCACTGATGGCCACGGAAACCACGCGCCGATCCTTCGTGACCACTTCGCCGGAAAAGACGACGCGGCCCGCATTCGGGTCGGCGTCCTGCAAACGTTCACGGTATTCGGTGAGCGTGGCGGTGCGCAGGATGGTCGCGATATTGGACCCCACGATTTGGGCCCGGGAACAGCCGAGGAGGGTTTCCGCCTGGCGGTTGGTATCGAGCACCCGGCCGGTCGTGGCATCGGCGAGGAGCGCCGCCTCGCTGAGGCACTCAAAGAGCTGCCGGTACTTGAACTCCGACTGAACCATGGCCGCTTCCGCGCGCTGCAAGGCCCGGCGTTCTTCGGCTTCGGCCAGGGCCCGGCGAACCGCGGGGACGAGCCGCGGCAGGCGGTACTTCAGGACGTAATCAGTGGCGCCGCTCTTGAGGGCGTTGATCGCCACCTCTTCGCCCAAAGTGCCGGAGACAAAGACAAAGGGCGTCTCGGGGCGCATGGTGCGGGCCAGTTCCAAACCGCTCAAGCCATCGAAGCCAGGCAGCGAAAAGTCGGAAAGGATGAGGTCGAACCCGCCTTTTTCGAGCGCCGCGACGAAGTCGGTACGGGTGTCGACGCGCTCGAAATCTCCTTCGATCCCCTGCTGGGCGAGGAGGTCAGCAATGAGTTCCGCGTCGTCCGCGCTGTCCTCGAGGTGAAGAATTCGGATGCCGGAGGAAGTCATGACTGGCTCACGAAAGCAAACGAATGCCGCAGCAGGGGTGCGCTTACTCTTTTTTCGGGGAAAATAAACCGGTCAGTTCGGTGATGCCGTCCACCGATCTCAGGGGAGTAAATCGAACGCTTCATACGGAGGTGATCCGGACGAATATCTCGGCGCGATTTTGCGCGACGACAAGTGCAAAAGACCCTGCGGAGGGGCGCCGGGCACCGGTTAGCGGCCAGCTTGACTCAAACTAAACCGATAGGGCGCCGAGACCTCACTGGGCACAGGGATGCCCGCGACGGTCTTGGGATAGTACTCCGAGCTTTGCGCAGCGCGGATCGCCGCGTCGTCGAACGCCGGCACGCCGCTGCTCTGGGAGACTCGGACGGAGATTGGCCGGCCCAAGGCGTTTAGGTTGATCAACACCACGACCCGGCCGGAGAGGCCGGCCTGCTTGGCCGAGGCGGGATAAATCGGCGTGACCTTTCGTTTGAACCGGGCATTTCCGCCACCGCTCGACGCGCCAGTGGCTCCAGTCGGGGCGCCCGTCGTGGGCGGACCAGTCGGACCGGTGGCGGTGGGTCCCGCGGGACGGGATGCGGGTGGCTTGGGTGCCGGCTTGGCGGTCGGTTTGGGCTGCGGCTTGGGTTTGGGCGGTTCCGGCGGCGGCTCGGGCCCCGGGATCGGTTCGGCCATGGGCGGCGGGGGCGGCTCGGGTTGCGGTGGGGGTACCGGCGGCGGCGGCTCCGGCATGGGCTCGGGCGGAACGGGTGGTTCCGGGGTTTCGGGGGCGGAAAGTTCTTCCGCCGGAGCGGCGGCGACGAGCTCGACCTGGACCTCGTTGTTATCCGGCGGGCCTTCCGAAACGATCATGGTCGGGCCGGAAGGTTTCCAACCCCACAGGACAAAGGCATGCAAACCCAGGGCAGCCACGGCGCTAAGCAGCCGGTCCAGTTTCATGGATTTTTCGGCGCGGTCGGGGCGACGGCGGGCGAAGCGGGCGCAGGCGTACCGGGGGCGGCCGGGG